>UMEP01042982.1_pt1 | contig 40816 bp, 38 predicted proteins | sample 1964771 | NCBI WGS metagenome assembly UMEP01 (sample SAMEA4836022, study PRJEB28245) | human gut metagenome | biome: gut microbiome; material: fecal sample | place: Denmark | collected 2008 | reverse complement strand
CGCTCTTCTGGAACAGGTTGTGGATGTAGCCCTGCTTGGTGGCCAAATCAGCAACTTGACCGCCGCGGCCGATGGTCGTCACCTCTTGATAGAACCAAGTCAGATCCGACGATGCCGCGCTGTTCGACGAGCCCCAGCGCAAGGGCACACCGTTCTCTTGGTAAGCACCGTCCCACGTGGAGAAGAGAGCCGGGAGTCCGGCATCGGCAGCCATCATGTCGCCCATGTTGTCGGTGGTGTTGACGTTGAATTTAAGGATGATTTTCCCGGCCACGTCGCTAATCTTCGTCGTGGGCGAGATGGTTCCTTTATAGATGTACTGCCCCAGCTCCGCATCGTTGGCATACTCGCTAATGCAAGCCTCGATGGCTTTCATCCAACATTCCGTCCAAGAGTCATATTCTGTATGATTAATACCTATACCAAGATAATATTCCGTACCGTCAGTCAAAGGCGTGATTTGAACAAACGCGAACTCGTTTCCGCCTGCGGCCTTCAACTTCTGGGCAATCGTCAGGAGGCTGGTCCGCAAATCGTGAAGATTCTCCCTTCTGCTGTCGTTCACACACAGACGCCATTCGGGATTATCCCATTTACTCCCAAATAAAGGTGCGCTAGCATCATTTTTCGCAGATACCTGGAAGAGGAAGCCGCGGATGCCATCGTCAAACTGGGTGGCGAGGTCGGTTTCCTGCCAATGCACGTTGCTCCCGTTGACCTCACTGCTGGCCGAGTGGATGGAGCCGGGGATGGACAGCTCCGTCAGGTAGATGTTCGGGTCGAGTGACGAGAGCCAGTAGTTGGGCTCAGTCGAAGGTTCGTACGCCGGCAGGTCGATGCGGTTCACCTTGTGCTGCACGATGTCGTCTGTCTTCAACGTCTTCACGCGCACACCGCTGTTAGAGGTGGCCACGGTGATTTTCAGCGCCCCGGGTTGGATGTCTTGACCCGTCTGCGGCAGGATGAAAGCATGAACAATCAGCTCGTCGTTCTGTTCCAAATTGATGAACCCCCCAGGCACATCGGTGGTCGCAGTGCGGTTATAAGCCGGCACGGCCACAACGTCGCGCACGATGTCTAAATCGCCCGAAGCTTTGCATTCGAGGGCAAGCGCGCCCGAAGCATCTTTCTTCCTAATGTTGCAGGTGTAATCACCGTTCAGGATAATGTTGCCGTTCCTGTCCACGGGTTCCACGTTGATACCGGTCACAACGATGGGAGTGATCGCGTTCTTTGGGCCGTGAACCACGATTTCCAAAATCGTCGTCAGCGGCACGAACTCCAAGGGCACATCCACACCTTCGGCTATATCAGAACGGTTCACCTTGTTGTAGGCCACCATGCTGGCATAGTCCGTATTGGCCGTTCCGCGATAAGTGTAGCCTCCATGGTCGTTTTTACGCTTTGTCCACGCAACAGGCATTTGATACTGCGGGATATTCGACGTAATCAGTCCATCGGTGTCCGCGGCTTTCACCGCAGAAGCGGGATAGAAACCATAGAAACGGTGCTCGTCATCCTCCGAGCTCCACTGCAATCCGACGTCGCCCACACGCGTCACGCTCTGCGACGTCTCGGGCTTTTTGGGATTAGGCTCAACAGTGTAGGTCACCAGCTGCTTCTGTGCGGACTGCGGACAGAAGATGGCAATCTGGTCTCCACTTTCCCAATAAACGGGATAGTAGTCATACGTACCATCCTGATTTTCATCTACGGGAGCGCCATACACTGTACGCACCTGTTTGTTGTCTGTCAGCCCTGTGCCGAAAGTAATCTCGTCACCGGGCTGCGCGGGATTGGCGGGTTTTCCGCCACCCTCCACGAGGGATTCGTCCTGACAGCCGGCCAGCGAGAGCAAAGCGGCTGCCATCGTTGCATACAATACTATTTTCTTCATTTCACTTACTGTTTAATCATTCGTCCCAAGCATTCCAGCTTGCACCGTTTTCGTTGTCAAAGTAATTTCCAGAGTTTCCGAATTCGTGCCCCTTGATGCTGACACCTTCATCGTGCTGATCCTCGGGAGCGAAGACGGAGGCGTTCATGAAGCCTTGTTCAAGCTCCACCTCCGACATCTGGGTCTGTGGAGCTTCGTACGTTTCTTTTTTCGCCATACGTTTTGTTTGTTTGATTAAGAAGTTAACTGTTTTCGTTTTCTTTCCGGTTGGTGCGGGCGGCTCCTCATGGGTGCCGGTCTCCGCGGTAGTCTGTCTTTTCTGTTTCTTTTCTGTGTTTGCGTAATTGATTGGTGAGTGATTATGTTTGGTTCAGTTTGTTTTATCAGTGATTGCGGCGGAGTGCGTTACCGTTGCGGCGGTTGCGTTGTGCCCCGCCGGGGCACCGCCGCCGTGTTTCGTTGCGTTTCATTGTCGCAATTTCCCCGCCGTGTTGTCCCCGCCGGGCACCGCCTCGGGTCATTTCCGGCGGCTGTGCTTGTGCTTCTTGCCATAGCCGTAACCGTAGCCGTTGCCGTGGTGGTCGACACCGTTCAGCACCACGGCCATGTTGCGCAACTTGTGGTCCGCATACAGGCGCTCGATGTCGGGCAGCTGGCGACGGTCGAGCCGGCCGGCACGCACCACGAACAGCGTCAGGTCGGCGATGCGGTTGGCGATGCTCGCGTCGGCGATCAGGCCCACGGGGACGTTGTCGGCCACCACGTAGTCATAGCGCGAGCGGAGCTCCGACACCAGGGAGTCGAGGCGCTCGTCCATCAGCAGCTCGGCGGGGTTCGGGGCCACCGCGCCGGCCGGCACGATGTCGAAGGCTTCGAGGTGCTGGATCACGTCGTCCACCGTCAGGGAGGGGTCTGCCAGATAGTTCGTCACGCCGACGTGCCCGGCTCCGAAGTGGCGCGACAGCGTCCCCTTGCGGATGTCGAGGTCGAGAAGCACCACACGCTTCTTCGCGTAGGTCAGGCTCAGCGCAAGGTTGCGCGCCACGAACGTCTTGCCCGCGCCCTCGTTGAACGAGGTGAAGGTCACCACCTGCTGCGACGAGCCCTTGCGGGACATGAAGGACATGTTCGTCCGAAGCACGCGGAAGGCCTCCGACACCGCGCTGCCGCCGTCGGCCTCGCCCTCGGTCAGGTCGGCGCCCTTGCGCTTGCGGTCGTAGGGGATCGTGCCCAGGAAGGGCACCGTCAGAGCGCCCTCGATCTCCTTGCGGCTGCGCACGCGCGTGTCCATGAACAGGATGCACAGGAAAACCACGCCCGGGAGGAACAGGCCGGACAGGACGCCCAGGGCCAGCATACGGTTGCGGTTCGGGGCAACCGGGCCCGAAGGGCCGTCCGCGCTGTCGATCACGCGCGCGTTGTTGTCCGCCATCGCCTGCGACAGCGCGTTCTCCTCACGCTTGTTCAGCAGGTAGAGGTAGAGGCTCTCCTTGATCTTCTGCTGACGCTCGATGGAGAGCATCTCGCGCTCCTTGCGGGGGATCGACAGCACGCGGCCCTGCGCACGGCGCTCGCGGGCAGTCGCGTCCTGGCGCTTCACGTCAAGACTCACAATCAGGTTGTCGACCGCGCGGATGATGCTCTGCTTCATTGAACGGAGCGAGTTGTTCAGTTCCAGCACGACCGGATTGTTCTCGCTGCTCTCGCCAAGAAGGCGGTCGCGTTTGAGCTTGGCCGTGTTGTAGAGCGTAATCTGGTTCTCGATGTTCATGTCGCTGATGCCCGTGTTCGAGGGGATGAGGCCCGTCTCCTTGGAGGGGTCCGTCAGGTATTCCTTGATGTAGCCCGCCAGGCGGAGCTGGGTTTCCAGCTCGAGGGCTTCCGTGCCGTATTTCTGGGCGTCGCCCATGGTGTAGCCCGTCGTCGCGCCGAGGTCGACCACGAGGTTCGTGCGCTTGAAGTCTTCGAGCTCCGTCTCCACACCGCCGAGCTCGCGGGAGATGATGATCAGGCGCTCGTTGATGAAGTCCGCCGTGTTCACGGCCACCTGGTTCTTGTCCTTAATGGCTTCTTCGTTGTAGACCGTGATGAGCATGTTCAGCACGTCTTCGGCGCGCGCGGCCGAATTGTCCTTCACCGAGAGCGTCAGGATCGAGGACTCCTCCTCTTCCTGCTGGATCCCGATGGAGTTGCGGTAGCGGTCGGCCACCGCGTCGAGCGGGGACTTGCGCACCTCGACGGGGCGGCCCTGCCACCCCGTGCCATAGTCGTTCGTCGCCGTCACCACCACGCGCAGGCCCGGCGACACGCTCACCGTGTCGCCCAGACGCACCGTCAGGCTGCGGCCTTCGGCAGACGGGCCGAAGCCTTGGAAACCGCCCAGTTGGACGTGCCCCTTGTCCTTCGCCGTCACCGTCAGCCCGAGGGATTGCTCCGGGCTTGCGTCGGGGAAGCGCACGGCCACGGGCGACGAGGTGTAGAGCTCCGTGCGGCGCAGCCCGTCCTGGACCGTGTAGCTCACGTCGGCATGGAGACGCGTGACCACCTCGCGCATCAACCGCTTCGAGCGGAACTGCAATATCTCGTTGGCCACGTTGACCTTGTTGATGAAGTTGTCAAAGCGGTCAAGCCCGGCCGTCGACGTCTTGCTCGAGGGATCCTTGATGATCACCGTCGCTGACCGGTAGTAGACAAGGGGCGACTTCGCCCAATGGTACCACGACAGCCCGCCGAGAACGGCCACCGACAAGAGGAACCACTTCCACTTCGAGGCCAGGTAGAGGAACACGTCGGCAAGGTTCACGCCCTGCTCGCCCTTCATGGGCGTTGTCTCGTTCGTTTGCATGTGTCTTTCGTTTCGTTCGTTCTTCTCTGTTTTGATTGCTCCCGGCATGTCCCCACGCATGCGCGGGGCATCATGCCGGGTATTTATATATGTGCGCGCAGGTTACTTCAACGCCCAGATCAGCGACACGCCCAGCGAGGCCAGCGAGATGAGCGTCGCGCTGATCTGCCAGCCGCGATCCTCGGCCGACTTGCGGCGGTATTTGGGCTCGACGTAGACGATGTCGTTCTGTTGCAGGTAGTAGCAGGGCGACTTGAAGATGTCCGTCGAACGCAGGTCGTGCACGTACTGCTTGCGCGCGCCGCCCTCCTCGCGGATCACCGTCACGCGCCCCATGTCGGCGCTGGCCGAGAGGTTGCCCGCGTTGGCGATGGCCTCCAAGAGGGTCACGCGGTCGCCTTCCACCGTGAACGTACCGTTGCGCGACACCGCCCCGAGCACGGTGTAGCGGAAGTTCAGGAATTCAAGCGACACGAGGGGGTCCTTGATGTAGTTGCCCGAGATGATCTTCTGCCGGATGAGCGACGTCACCTCGCTCACGCGGAGCCCCTCGACGTGGAGGCGGCCAAGGATCGGGAAGTCGATGTAGCCGTCGGCATCCACACGGTAGCCCTGGTCCGAGGGCTGGGATCCGGACGGCGCGGACACCTCGCCGTCGGCCCCCACGCGGAAACTGCCGCTGTGGATGTTGAAGGGGAGGGCGAGTTCGGGGTTCTTGCAAGCCACCGTGATGCCGAGCCGGTCGTCGGCGTGCACCACTGCCTCGTGGTGGACGTCGAAGGCGTAGCCCATGCCGGGAACCATGTCGTTCACGTACACGAAGCGCTGCCGCGAGGCGCAGGACGCCGACAGCAGCAAGACACCTGACAGGAGTAGCCCGGCCAGGAGGGTCTGTTTCTTTCTCATATTTCTTTTTCGGTTTGGTTGTTCATTTCTTCTTCAAGCCCCGACAGGCACACCCGCGCCGAAGCCTCGTCCGGCAGGCACGACAGGCGCCCCACGGGCACCAGCGAAGACAGCCGGGAGAGCGTGTCGTAGAGCCCCTCGCGCAGGAGGGCGTCCTGGCGGATGAACGAGCACCCGGGGAGGACCGCCGAGAACGCGTCGACACCGCGGCAGGGGCGGAACGTGTTGGAAGCACCCTGGCGCAGGCGCACCAGGCCGCCCACAGGAACCCGGCTGGCGCGGTAGCACGCCGTCTTGCCGCTCCAAGGGCTGCCGTAGACCAAGGCATGCCCGCCCTCCACGCGCAACACCGGGTTGTCGTCGTTCAGCAGCCACGTGCCCGGGAAGGCGCGGAGCCACTGGCGCGAGTGCGTGCTCTTGCCCGTGCCGCTCGGGCCCATGAACAGGTAGGCAAGGCCGCCGCGCACCACGCAGGAGGCATGCACCGACACCCCGCCGGAGAGCAGGACCGACTGCGAGTAGCACACGCGGAGCAACGAACTGAGCGCGGCCCCGCACTGCGAGTCGGACGGGTCGAGCCAGGCAAGGCAACGGCGGAAAACGCCGTCGGCGTGGAGCACGTGGAGCCGGCTGCCGCCGGGAGCCGAAAGCTCCACCCGGTAGCCACCGCCCGGGAGGGAGAGCAGGAGCGTGCGCCCAAGGTCGTTGCGCTGCTCCTCAAGCGCCACGCTGCCGGGCGGCACCGCCGGGGCGGGGGTGGCCGGGCAGGACAGGACGAACAGCGGAGCGCACGCCGGCGGGCACTGGAACGGGGAGAACGACGGGAGAAGCGACGACGCGCGCAGCGGCGCCGGAAGCGCCACCGCGAACGGGAAACCGCCCACCTCGTAATATGTTTCGGTAATGGGGGACATCAGTTGAACTGGCCTTTCAGCAGGCCCGTGAAGATCCAGAAGGCCTCACCCGGCGCGTAGCGCAGCGAGAAGCCGGCGTTGCGCAGGAACGAGGACGACGTCAGAAGCTTGCGGCGCCAGGCCGGGCTGGACGGATGCCGCCGGCCGGGCGCGTAGAGGCCGAAGTTGCCCCCGCGGAGCACCACGCCGAGCAGCGCGTCGGGGGGCCAGGGGCGCCCGCCGTAGGGGAGCTCGCCCGGCGGGAGCCCGAGGTGGGACGACAGGAACGAGTCGAGCAGACGCGACCAGCGGCCGAGGCCCGCACGGCGGCAGGCGCAGCGGTAGGAAGCACGGTCGTAGCGGCCACACAGCCGGTGGCAGGCGCGCGCCATGTCGCACAGCTGGCGCAGGCCCACGCCCCAGCCCACCGCGTGCTTCAGGATGTGAGCGCTCAGAAGAAGCAGTTCAAGCTCGCCGCTGGGGACAAGCACGGGGCCGGAAGGCACGCCCGGGAGCGGCGTGCGGGAAAAGCTATCCGGAAGGTCGCAGAGGCCAGAGAGCACGCGGCGCGAACGGGGGCTGCGGAGCCCCGTCGGGAACGGGTGGAGCTCAAGCTCGATGCCCCGCCACAGGCACGACACGCTGCCGTCGGCACGGGCCGACGGGTGCGCGCCGAGGCCCTCGAGCACGGAGCACGACGCGGTGAACGACGGGCCGCACGGCACGTAAAGGTCGATGTCGCCGCACTCGCGCCAATGGGGGGCGCCGTAGTGGCGGCCCACGCCCTGGCCTTTCAGCAGGACCGGGGCCACGGGGAACTGCGGGTAGAGCTCCGAGAGCACGGAGGCGGACAGACGGTTCTTGCGCTCGATGGCGTCCACCGCGGCCACCCAACGCGCGAGGAGCGGCGCCGGGGGAAGCAGCGCCGGGGGGAGCAGCAGCAGGCCCCCGTAGGCCAGACCGCACACCCCCTGGCGGCAGGAAAGCAGGTAGACGGACTCCCACACCGGCGCGGGGCAGGGGAACAGGCCTTCCGGGAAAGGGGAGGACGCGCCCCACAGGCCGGCGCGCAGGAGCGACAGCAGGACGGGGACCGGGGACGGGACGGGCATGGAGGCGGAGGAAAAGGGGGTCATTCGACAAGGCCGCAGGAGAGCCATTCGAGGAGCTGCCGCTCCACGTCGCGCAGCACGACGGACGGGTCCGCGTCGTACTCACGGGACAGACGGGAGCAAAGCGCGGGCGCCGTGCACACGCCGGAGCAGAGGAGCTCCCACATGAACGCGGCGCTCGCGTTCAGCGTGTAGACGCGGCTCAGGTCGGCGCGGCCCGTGACGGGGTCGACGATCATGTACTGAGCGCCGATGCGGCGCAGGCGGAGGCCGGGCTTCGGCCGGTAGGCGCGCGGATGGGAGGGGGTGTTTTCGTCCATGGGGTCGGGGGTTGGAGGTGGGGACGCCGGGCGGGGCGTCAGAATTTCTTGCCGGAGAGGATGGAGGAGGCCGTCAGCCAGATGATGCGGGCGTCGAGCCAGAGGCTGCGCCGGGACAGGTAGTCCAGGTCCATGCGCAGGCGCTCGAGCATCTTCTCCATCGTGTCCGTGTAGCCGTTGTAAAGCGTCGCCAGGGAGAACAGGCCGGGGCGGAGCTGGTAGAGAAGGCGGTAGTCCGGGTTCAGCGCGCTGATCTTGTCCACGAAGTAACGCCGCTCGGGGCGGGGGCCCACGAAGCTCATCTCGCCGCGCACCACGTTCCACAGTTGCGGAAGCTCGTCGAGGTGGTGCTCGCGCAGGAAACGGCCCACCCGCGTCAGGCGGGAGTCGTCCTTGCGGCACAGGCACGGCCGCCCGCCCGGCTCGGAGGAAACACGCATCGAGCGGAACTTGTAGAGCGTGAAGGGCTTGCCGTGGTAACCCACACGCTCCTGGCGATAGATCGCCGGGCCGCCGTCTTCAAGACGGACAGCCAGCCAAGCCACGAGAAACGCCGGGGAGGCCAGCACGAGCCCGGCCGAGCCCAGGAACACGTCAAGGCCACGCTTCAACGCACGGGAGAACGGGCCCATCCCGTCCTGCCCGTACACGGCCTCGCGGCGGCAGCTGCCACCGCAGGCCAGGTCAATTTGTCTTTCGTTGTCCATAGCAGTCTAAGTATAGTTTCAAACAGTTGTCGATCATATGCTCACGTGTGAACAGAGAGCGGTAGCGCCGGAGGGCGCCGGAGCAGTAACGCCCATAGACGACATCGTCGCCGCAAACGTGCTCGATCGCCCGAGCCAAGGCCGCGGGGTCACGAGGTGGGACGTTCACCCCCGACTCGCCGTCGGCGTTCACCCAAGAAACACCTGAGCCGGGGATACGCGTGGCAACCACAGGCTTGCCGCAGGACATCGCCTCGACCTGCACGATGCCGAAAGCCTCCGTCTTCTGGATAGAGCTCAGGCAGAACACACTGCAAGCGCCGTAATACGACGGAAGGTCCTCTTCGCTCACGCGGCCCAGGAGCTGAACCTTCCCGTGGAGACCGAGCGACGTGATCTGGTCCAGGAGCGAGCTGCACAAGGGACCCGTGCCGCCGATCAGCACCACGTAGTCGTCGCCAAGGTGGCGAGCGGCCTCCACCAGATAGCAGTAGCCCTTGTAGGGGACCAGGCGGCCCAGCGAGAACACGATCTTGCGACCGCCGTAACGGGCACGCAGCTCAGATACACCGCGCGTGTCAGGGCGCATCGGCTCCACGCCGATCGGCAGGCACCGGCACTTCCTCTCGAAACCGCGGAGGAACGGGGAAGCTGACAGGTACACCGGGGTCGTACCCACGATGAGGTCCGCACGGCGGACCAGCCAGCGCTGCAAAGGCCGGTAGAAGTGGAGCAGCACGCGCTGCTTCAGGATGTCGGAATGCCAGTGGAGCACCACGCGACCGCCGTAGCCGGACAGCCACAGCGCCAGGCAGGCCATCGGGTCCGGGTGGTGAACGTGGATGATGTCGTAGCACCCGCAGACGCGGCGCAGCGTGCGCACCAAAGACGGGGAGAGCATCGTCGCGGAGGCCTCGGCCAACGTGCGGCAGCACAGCAGCTCGGCAAGCCCGTTCACGCGCTCCACGCGGTCGCCCCCCTCGGAAGAGGCGCAAAGCATGTCGCACCGGACACCGGCACGCGACAGACCAACCATCAGCTCGTACTCCACCTTCTCCACACCGCCCTTCACCGGGTAGAACTTGCCCAGCTGAAGAACACGCAATTCTTTGGGATCCATTTTCTGTCGTAGTCTTTCTTTGTGTTTTTTCAATAGCGAGCTAATAAGATGATGTTTCAGACAGCAGCTCGTTGTATAGAGATATATAATCCGAATAGCGGTCCTCTTTCCGGAAATGCCGCAAGGCGTATGCCCGGCATAACTGGGCATTATGCGCCTGGCCACGGGCGGACAAGGCGCGCGCCGCAGACAGCAAGCCGGGGACGTCGCCCTGTTCCACGACAAGACCAGTGCCCTCGGTCACGGCCTCGACACTGCCACCAGTGCGATAAGTCGCCACCGGCGTCCCGCACGAAATGGCCTCCAAATTCACTGTCGGATAATTATCCTGCCACGTCGGGTTGAGGAACACAGACGCCACAGAGTATAGACAAGCCAGTTCTTTCACGTCCGCCGTCCGCCGGATGCCGACTACGCGGGAGGGCAGGCGACGGAGCTGGGCGGCGTCCACACCAACCAAGACAAGGACTTCGCTGTCGGAAAGGAGACAGCTCAGGCGAAGCAAGTCGTCGAGCCCCTTTTCCTTGCTCCAAATACTCGCGACGCCCAGATAGACACGCTTTCCGGAAAGGCCGTATTTCGACAACACTTCGGAAGAAGCGCACGGATGGAACACCCCCGTATCGATGCCATTGTGGATCACGCGCATCGTATAGCCCGAAAGGAACGAACGCGACAGTTCGCCACATATCCACTCCGACACGGGCACAACCACCGTGCTGCGGACGGGAAGCGAGGAGAACGCGGATTTCTTGTCCAAATAGTTGAGGCGGCTGCGGTCACGGAACCAGCTCGCGGGGAAAGACCGCTGCTGCGGGCACCGGTGGCACCCTGTCTCCCAACGTGTGCAGCCGACAAATGAGTAATAATAACAATGTCCCGTGTAAGCCCAACAGTCGTGGATGGTCCACACCACAGGGATGCCGCATCGTGACAGGTAACGGAACAACGATGGATAGTTCAAATAATAGCCATGAAGGTTGTGCAGATGAATGATGTCGGGGCGCAAGGTGTCGATCTGCCTTATCAGCCGGCGGGTAGCGGCCCGGGAGGCGAGCCCGTGGCGGTCGGCCAACCGGGTCTGGACACCATGGCAAAGCGTGCTGAGGCGTCCGCCGACCGGCAAGGTCTGTGATTTGCACGGCATGAGGCCGTCGCGCCCTTTGCCATAGGCGACGTAACTCTCCCAACCGCTACGCATGGCCAACTCGCCGATCTCCTGCATGATCCGACCGGTCGACGTAGACACACGGAGTACCGGATTTATCTGCAACAGCTTCTTCATGACGCAATTACGTCTACGGATAAACCTATACTATTTTTCCAAAGACACAGGAAGTCACTCCCTGATCAGGGAGGCGAACAATCGGGTCCACTGCCCCATTACGGCCTCTTCGGAATATGTGGAAACGACGTTCAACGCCGCACCGGACAGCCGTTTGCGATAGGCATCGTCGCCCATCACCATCATCATGGCCTCAGCCAGACCGCGGATGTCACCGTCCTTGACCAACAAACCGTTCTCTCCATGCCGGATGATGTCACGAGGGCCGCATTTGTAGTCGAAAGAAACCACGGGCAGACCGCACGCCATGGCTTCGATCATCACCATAGGAAAGCCCTCGTAATGCGAACTCATCACCAAGAGGGAACTTCTGACATATTCCGATGCAATATCCTTAGTCGGGGGATTGATATGCGCATTCGCCTGTAAACCTTCCTCGTATATCATCTGCTGCAACATATCTTTCCACTCGCCCTGTCCGAAAATGTCTAATTGCCAATCAGCGAAGCGGCCGTCGGCCTGCACCAATGACCACGCTTGGATCAAACGGTCAAAACCCTTCTGGTAATCCAAGCGGCCGACGGCTATCACACGATAGGCTGAGACATCCGAAAAATGTCCCGACATATTCTTCGCTGCATTCGGAATCACCTCAATGTTTGGCAGTCTTCCCCAATAATTGCGGTCTTCATGCGTGAGCACCACGAACTTGTCGAAACGCCGCACGAGAAAATCATCCTTCCACGTGCGCCACCGGTCAATCAACCCCAAGATGCCTTTACGGCCATATTGAAGGCGGAAAAATTTGCAATAGTGGAGTTCCAAGACTTTTTTGCTGCCGTCCTGAATAGAAGGAATGAACGAGCTCTCCGATGGGAAGAGGGATACGACCACATCTGCACGCTCGCGCAACAACAAATTAGTCAGGGCACGGCGGTGACGGCGGCGACGGCGCAAGTATCCGGCAATCTTACGACAAGGCGAGAAATCGTTGTCGTCCGAATAATTGATGCCAAGGTCAATCATGCGCACCTCCTTCGGGAAAGGGTAAAAGGTAGGACGCCCCTTCTGGTCAGTGGTCACCACAAGGATCTCCCACCCCAGCTCACGAACCAGCCAAGTCACCTTGTTGACCAACACACGCTCCATCCCGCCGGGATTGTAAAGGGCGCGGATGCAGTAGATAAGTTTCATACGCTTTAATGATTCAGCAAATAACGTTTCTCGTACTCCTCATTCTCTTTCTTGCTTATGCAAAGGAACAAAGCAAACACCAAAAATATATCGGTAGAGACCTTGAGCCAATAAACAAAGTTGAAAGCCAGCAAGACGAGGAACATATATTTTGCCACGTTGAAACGGCGTACGCACACCATGCAAGCCTTAATCATAAAGAACGAAAACGCCAGCAGGCCGAACAGGCCGAAATAGAACAGGAAGCGGGAGTATCCGACGTCCGACCCTTTGTAGAATCCGCCCCAGCGCCGTCCGGTATAATACGGGTCCGTATCGGTCGTTCCAAAGAATCCATCACCGATCAGCCAAGTCTTCAAATTGTCGGGGAAAATGTATCCCTGCATCAGCATCTCGTTTGAATGTACTTCCCATTCCCCTCTTTCGGCCAACGAGAAAAAGCCCTCGAACCCGAAACGCAAGAGATTGTGAAATTCAGGTACAAGGTTATAGGCCACGACGCACACCGGAACCACGACAGCCAACAAGCCGGAGAACCACCCCAACAAGTGCTTGTGAAACCTATCCATCTGATAGAACCGTGAAAACACGATAAAACTCACAACTGCAAACACCGCCCCAATCGTCGTAGTACGGCCTATCATGTTACCGATCACGCATATTATGAAAAACGCAAGAATATACAACGGCAGGTATTTGATGACTTTTTGTTTATACTGTATACATACGAAAGGGATCATTATCAAGACGGCAGCAAAGCGGGAACCCGCCACGTCCAAGCCTACACCGAACCCCATAAGACGATCTTTATCCTCCATAAAAGCCACGGTACCTTCATCCAACAGAGAATAGACTGCCTCTCTCAACGGGGCGTAAAACTCCATACCCAGCGCCAAGGCACACTGAGCCGTGCATACGGCAATCAAATAGTTACAGATTATATACACCGAAACCGCACCGTGCACCCAACGGATCCACGTGACTGCGACATACGCCGCACTGAGCCACACCCACATGGAAACCAGATAGGCCGCATAAGTGTAGTCGTAAGTACTGTTGTACACGACCGAGACCAGACCCGCCAAGGACACCATTGCCGCAGAAACGGATAGTATGAGGGTGTCTTTATTGATCAAAGCATTGCCTTTCTTTACCAACTGGCATGCCAGCACGAGCAAACCCAACCCGGCCATGGCCATTTTGGTATTTACCGCAGGCATAAAGCGTAGGGGAATGGGGAAAAAATAAAAGTTGACGATCAATACGGTGAGAACCACCAGCAGACTTCGTATTATTATGTTTTTCTTCATCTGTATACTATCCCGTATATAAACTTGTGCACTATCTTGTAGTACAGACGGACGAACCAAAACTGCTTTCTCGCAGCCAACAGCTGCAACACACGCCGCCGGGACGACACTTCCCTATTGAACATTATAAATCGGTTGGCCTCAGGATACCATATTGACCAAAGTTTATGCTTGTTCCTGTCATCGGTGATCAGAAACGGATATTTGACATCCAGTTTGAAAAATTCCATCTCCAAAGCCAGCGTATCTCCACAACGCTTTTTCAGGAAGGCCAATGTCTCATCGGTATTATGACGCAGTTCTTCCAGGTGACGGTTGGAATAGGTCTTAGAAAATGCGCCGGCGTTCAATTTCACATAGTGGTAGAAGCCCCCAGGCACATAAGTCACTTTCTGTGCACAGGCGAAAAGACGTATCATCGTCATATCTTCGCCCATGCCATAACCCGCAGGAAACTGGATTTGATTGTCCACATAAAGTTGACGACGGACTAACTTGTTCCATACATTATACTTCATCACTCCGCTCAACATTCCTTTAAGGGCTACCATGGGGGTGGCATAATCGGGCTGCTTCATATAGCGTTCATTCTGGCCGAACGAAAGCATCCAATCGCACCACACGATGTCGGCATCCTGTCTCTTAGCCTCATCATACAGCTTCTCCAACATCACCGGTTCAATAAAATCATCGCTGTCGCAATGGAACACATATTCGCCCTTGGCCACAGCCAAACCTGTGTTACGAGCGGCGGGCAGCCCTTTGTTCACTTCGTGGTGAATAAGGTGGACCTGTGCGTGCCGCTCAGGATAATTCTGCATCACGGCCTCAGCTACAGCAATGCTGCGATCGGGCGAGCAGTCATCGACGATGATGAACTCCACTTCGCGAAGCGTCTGTTCCATCAACGAACGGATGCAACGACCAATGAAAGCCTCAACCTTATAAACCGGAACGATGACTGAAACAGCCACCTTTTCCCCATTTCCTGTCATTATTTTTCTTTGCACAAATCCTCAAACAACTCTATCCACTGTTTCATAACCTTTTCCTTTGAAAAGTTCTCTGTGCTTTGTTTGGCCTTCAATCCCATCTCTTTTCTCTTCTCAGGATGTTGTATCAGGTAGATCAACCTGTCTGCAAGTTCCTCAACGTTTCCCGGCGAAACCAAGAAACCATTCTCTCCATCGGCAATAATGTCACGCGGTCCACAAGGACAAGCAAAAGAGACTACGGGGACTCCGCACGTCATAGCCTCGAGTAACACAAGGCCAAAGCCCTCATATACAGACGAAAGGGTGAATATAGAACTTTCAAGGTATTTTTCTTTTATGTTGCTACAAAGACCAGCAAGAAAACACCGGTTACCTAATCCTTTTTCGTCAATCAGTTTTTGCAATTCATTTCTTAATGCGCCCTCACCATAGATATGTAAAGTCCATCCTTCCGTTCTTTTACAAACGATACTCCATGCTTCTATCAGTTTGTCAAAACCTTTTTGTTCGACAAGTCGTCCAGCAGCAACAACCACCGGATTTTTGAGCGATGCAGATTGTTCACACTCAAAGCCGTTGATATTAGGAATAATTGCAACATTATCAAATTCGGTCCAATTTGGGGCATCCTCATGTGTCAGGACTACGAAACGATCGTAACGCTTAATTGCCTTTAAATGCTGCTGATATTTCCAGTCATCGTAACAACGAAAAGCTGTAATGCGGCGTTTTTGTTCGAATGCATAGCGACTGTAATGGTATTCCAGTATTTTTCTTCCCTTCCAATGAGATAAAGGAATGACTTCCCCACAAAAAGTGGAAATAACAATATCCGGCTTAATCTCATTCAACAAAGTCGTTAATGAATGCTGAAACTTCCACTTATTCCTGATATGGAAATAAATCTTCTTCAACAAAGAATTACTCCAATGGGCATATAAGTTAAGGCCTAAATCGCAATGCTTTACCCGCGTGTCCAAAGGAAAGAACGATTGCCTATCATTGTCTTCGGTCGTAATAATATAAACATCTATGCCATGCGAGACCAAATAGTTTGCTTTCGCCGTAATTATTCTTTCTGTCCCCCCTGAATAATGGAGACCTTGCAAACAATATACAATTTTCATGATACTATTTTTTCAACGTTTTCATTAAAGAGGTGACAACCCGCAGGTCTTTGCCACTCCACTTACGCGCAAACCAACGATCCGAACTTTGCATTTCAACCACGTCTGCCTTTGTCAACGGCCTCAACTTACCATCCACCCATTTGATATATCGCTTGCAGCCTTCAAACTCATCAGAAGTGTTATATAACCGTTTTCTAAAATCAGAGTTCCAACATAACGTCTGGATGAACATCTCATCTGGACAATAGGTGTGATGGAACGTTTTCCGTATCAAAACGACATGCTGCAACAAGTAGCCCACAAAAGCGTGAGTTACACTGCACCATTGGCAACCTTTCTTCACTTCTAAGTTGGTTCTTCTATATCGCACAAGACTTTGCAGGCGAGCAAACACGGCGCGGATGACTTTTTTGAGCAGATTGCCAGACTGAAAATCTCTCGGGAATAAAAACCAATGCTGTGATCGCCAGTCTAATTCACGTTGCGTGGCGTGGCTGGCAATACCGATGAACTCCTTCCCTTGATGCGCATCACAATAAGCGTGTATATAATCTTGCGACTTTATGGGCAAATCCACGCCCGACAGCAAATGATAGTAGGCATAAGGACCATGGTTATATGCTTCCTTGAAAAGTGCAAGTTCTATCTCTACCAAACTGAAATCACCCCAACGCGCATCCATGCGGACCGGCAGGACATGAAGCGTGCTTTGAGCGGTTTTCAAAATGGATGCGTCGAAAGAGGCCTTGCTGTCTATATGCACGTAGATGTCGTTTCGCCCATCATCCAGCAAGGAAAGCAGCAATTGCAAAAGTTCCGGCTCGTTATGGGCAATTATCAGATAGGCGTGTTTCATGCCATGAATCCTTTTTATTATTTACAATCGCTCCCGACAAGCAAGGCGCGCAAATCATCCGCCGCTTTCGGATTTTTGTAATTCAAAGAGTGAACGGTTGTTGTATTTAGAATCTCCGACACGCTCATGTATGGATATCCTCCATTGATTACCTGTCGCAACATGTGCGGTACGCTGTCACTGTATATCGGGCAATTCAGTTCCTTGTGTCTCTTAATGTAAAGGTCAAACAAGATTTGAAAAAAGAAATAGTCAGGTGCGCTGTCGTGTTCTTTCCAGAAAGCACACATCATAGTAGCGAGATCTGAAATAACCCGGCCACCGGGCGTTGCCCCCATGATTCCAATCAATATGTTTACCATAAAGTCCTTATCCCAGCCCCAATAAAAGGCAAACGTGCTTTCCCAATAGGCTTTATTAGCTTCTGCCGGATCACGCTGATAAGCAAAAAAATCATAGCGGAACAACACCTCCGGCAGCTTTCCTGTCAGCAATGTACAAGCATCCAACCACAGACCGCCATAAACAGAAAGCAACATACACCGCAACACATCTGAGAAATGAGCCTTAGAAATCTGCGGTTTTTGCAACCAATCAGGAAACTCTATATAATCAGTCAAATTGTCATCGCACAAACGTATGATGCGGAAATCTGCTGCCGCCCAACGGTCAACCGAATCCATGCAAATGCGCACCATCGGCGGCACATTCTCCATACCTTGCGCCCAATACTGCCAAATTATGGGTTTATCGTCGGGAAAAGTCACCTGAGCTTTGATGTCGGGCTTTTCGATCCTGCCGGCATCGCAATCGTCCACCAAGCCCTTTAACAAAGCAGCGGCCTTGTGCTGCTTCGCAATTATGACTTTCTTCCTTGCATAAGAAAACAACCAACGAGGAACGAGCGTCTTAATCAATCGCTTCCACATATTCGAGGACTTACCTTTTCATGTTGTTCTTCAAGGCTACCACTTGCATGTAACACCGACTCAACAGCCTGACGGCCGTCGCGTTCACACCGGGATGTCTGCGCCAGAGGTAGATATAGTTGTGGGCATCTCCACTACCCCCAGCTGCCTGCTGGTACATTTCGCAACTTGTCTTTTTCAAATCGTCATCAAACCGGAGCAGGAACGCTCTGCTCTGCGGCGAGTAATGCAGGAAGCAGAACACGTACACCTCCTTTATCATATAAAGCATCTTGCCGTAAAGGTAAGGACGCAGGGGGGCGGTGATGCGGTTTTTCAACCTTTCATATTCGCGGCACATGAACAGGGCGCACCGGGCGATGTGCGTCACCCGTCGGGCTTTCACTGCGGGGTCCATCGTCTGTCCCTCGCGCCCCACCAAGTAACGATACACCGGCTTGTCAAAATAAGAAACCGTCCGAACAGCCATCATGGGCGTGGAAATCCATTCGTGGTCGGTATATGAAATCCCCTCAGTCTGTACATAGCCAATTTTACGGAGCATGTCACGGCGATAAGTCACCCCATGCATCTGCATCTCCATAAAAGCGGAGATAGCACACATTTCTTCCATGTCGCGTGTTCCCGTCGGTAAGGCATAACGGACAGACTTTCGGAGTGCACGATTCTCGTCGACTATATCAAAATCCGAGACGACCAAATCAGCATCCGCTCCGGCCAAGAATGAAATAAACGCTCCGAAATTGTCCGTATCAAAGCTGTCGTCGGCATCCAGAATCTTGATGTACTTCCCCGTGGCTTCCTTCAACCCACAATTGACACACGAGCCATAGTTTCCGTTTTCCTTGTCTATTACACGAAAAACTTCGGGAAAGCGTTCTTCATACTCGTGGGCTATGGCGGAAGTACGATCAACGCTGCCGTCATTCACCACAAGCACTTCCACATCTTCCAACCCCTGTCCTATCAGCAACGAGTCCAAGCAATAGGGCAAGAACTTTTCCATATTGTAGGCAGGAATGACAATAGTCAGAACCTTTTCCATCCTTCAAAAAATCCTTTATGCCTTACTCTATAATGAAACCACCGCGCTGTTGCTCTTTCTTGCCATTCAGCACCGACTTAAAATCCAACACCCACGACGGGAGCAACTTTTTCACTTTGCTGCGTAATGTTTTCGGATTGGCTACACTGCGATAGGGAGACTCGCGCTGCATCAGTTCAGGTCCGTGGGTATTCACCGCATCTAAAATGCGGCCGACTTCACTGAAACTCTCAGCAAACCTACTGTCTGTCATCGCCTGACTACGGCACACTTCGCCATATTTTTCCAAGATCTGGGCCTTATCCAACTGTTCACGCTGTGTAAAAAAAGCAAAATGAGCCACTATTGCATCGCCGTTCCAAGCATTTGATACTCCTCTTCGTGTTGGATATATGCACGAGAGGAACTCCTCGTCATCGCCGGGAACAACACCGCCGAACTTACGCATCTCGTCGCCGAACCACAGTACGGCATTAATGGAAAAACGGGTCATGCCCATCTCTTTGCGCCCTACGTGCAGTGTGTCCCATTTCCCTGTTTTAAGGTACTTGTCTAAAAACCACTCGTGCAACTCTCGCGCAAAAATGCCGCTGCGCCACAAGAAAGGATGCGAGGCACTTGAATTATAGTAAGCATCCAACTTGATTTTCCCATCCATCTCAAGCATATAGGTCGAAAGGGCATTGTTAATCACCAACGGAGTCACCAAGAAATAATGTGGATTGTCGAGGCGGAATTTCACCATCTTTTCTATTAAACCCGGCTCCATCCATATAATGTCGTCATCAAGCTTGAAATAGATAGTGTCCGACTCCACGCAGTCCTTATAAAAGGCGTTAATGCTCGCGTTGCCGTTCACCACGCCGTCAGGCTGCCAAACCAAATTCACCACGGGGAATTGGGCGGCCACCTGCTCGAAAAACTCTATGTCCGCCCCGTTATGTGTGTTTACCCAAATGTCATACCGATCCACAATACCTGACGACACCACATAGGGAATAAGGTATTGCATGTAACGGCGACGTCCGGCAGCCGTATTGACCACCACACGATAATCATTATACATAACTGTGTCTTATATTATTTCCTTAACGTATTGACAATCGACCACAAATTATACCGTTCGAGCATCTTTCGGAATTTGCGGGCAAGATAAAAATACGCAAACAGTACAGACAAATTGGAATGAAAATGACGAACCATCCACTTGTCGCACTTCGCCTTCATTGACGTGGCGCGGTAATAGCGATTGAAAAAATCCCAATCTTCCGTCTTTATGCTACGTAACTGTACTTTTGAAACGACGAGTGTCATAGCCTTGTGCATCAGATAAGTGGGTCCCAGGTCTACGATGTCAGCTTTATATTTCGAACAGAATTCCAATGACAGGTCCTTAATGATGCCAAACGTCACATAGTTATAGGAAAAATCATGCTCGGCATGTGACAAAGAGCCCTCTCGGTCTACATAAAAATAGTTGGATGCAGGAGAGCAACACACCTTTCCGTTCATTGCATTCAAGTAACTGAACAAGAATACCCAATCTTCACTAAACTTGACATTAGAGGCGAATCGAATTGAAAAAGTGTCAATTAATTGTTTCCTAAACAATTTGCAGAACGTATAACCACGTTGCGCCACATATTGCTCTTTCGCCATCAGAGCAAAATTGCTTGTAGCATATATTTTTTCGCCCTTTGGCAAATTATAATCATAAAGCAATTCACCACTTTCGCGTATATGCTTTAAGGAATGAATCACTAACTCAATTCCAGGACCGACACACGCATACAAATCTGAAAGATAGCGGTCTGTCACATAATCGTCGGAATCGACAAACGTTAACCACTCCCCTCGTGCTTCGTCTATTCCTCTGTTACGTGTGTTAGACACGCCCTCATTGGGTTTGTGTATCACCCTTACACGAGCATCTTTCGATCCATAGCTGTCACAATAGCTTCGCTGCCATCGGTACTTCCATCGTCAACAAGCAGCACTTCATAGTCTGCGAAGTTCTGAGCCAAAAGACTGTCTATGCAACGGGGCAGCAGCGCCGCCACGTTATACACGGGAACAATTACTGATATTGTCGGAGAACTCATTGTTGTTCTTCTTTTGCGAATTGCCTGAATGCGGCTTCCATCACCGGAGCCATGTCATAATACTTGTATTCCGCCAACCGCCCTCCGAAGATTACGTTTGGTTCTTGTTCCGCCAATTCTTTATATCGGACATAGAGTCGATTATTCTTCTCGTCGTTTACGGGATAATAAGGCTCCATGCCGTCTTTCCATTCCGTAGAATACTCACGGCTGATCACGGTATGCAGGCAATCGTAAACCTCCTGTCCGAACATCTCAAAATGCTTGTGCTCGATAACCCGCGTGTAGGGTACGTCACGATCGGTATAGTTCACCACCGCGTTGCCTTGATAGTTGGGCGTATCCATACGCTCCTCTTCAAAGCGCACGGTGCGGTATTCCAGCTTGCCGTAGCAGTAGCCAAAGTATTCGTCTATTTTCCCTGTGAAAACGACCTTGTCGGCCCCCCCCTCCCAATAAGCACGATTTTCGAAGAAATCCACGCCCGTTTTCGTTTCAACGCCACCCAACAAACCGTCAATCAAGCGGTTGTAACCTCCAATGGGAATACCTTGATATTTGTCGTTGAAATAATTGTTGTCGAAGACCAGGCGAACAGGCAGTCGTTTGATAATGAACGCAGGAAGCTCAGTGCATTTCCGCCCCCATTGTTTTTCAGTGTAATCCTTAATCAACCTCTCGTAGATGTCGCGTCCTACCAACAGCAAAGCCTGTTCTTCCAAGTTACGCGGCTCACGTCCGCTAAGTTCTGCCTTTACCTTCAACTTTTCTGCCTCAATTTTCCGTTTTGCCTCCTCTGGCGTCCTCACGCCCCACATTTGGTAAAACGTGTTCATATTGAACGGCAGGTTGTACAACTTTCCTTGATAATTGGCTACTGGGCAATTGGTGTAACGGTTGAACTCAACGATGGAGTTGACAAATTGCCAAACCTTCTTATTAGATGTATGGAAAATATGTGCGCCGTATTTATGTACATTTATCCCTTCTACATTCTCACAATATACGTTACCTCCAAGGTGAGATCTTTTGTCTATCACAAGACACTTCTTGCCCTGCTTGTGAGCCAAATAAGCGAACGTTGCACCATATAGCCCTGCACCGACTATCAGAAAATCGTATTGTCGCATAATTATTTTTATGAAATTAGCACTTCTATATGCTTTCTAAGCACATCCTGTCCTATCTTATGTATCAGGGCAAATAACGTCATCTGAAACAAAGTATGCGCTTTTTTATCCATTTTGTCAAGCACCTGCCGGTAAGTCATGTTCGGGAAATCCTCTATCGGAACGAAACATTCAGGATGTTCATCTTTCATCTTCTTCACCTTATCGCAGCAGTATTTTCGATTGGCATGAACATGAAACCATACTGGATAACTGAACATAAGCTTTCTGTTTAATGTATCTACCAATACTTCTGTCACAGAATAAGGTTTTCGATCTTCCCTATAATACTTACCCCAATATGTATGATCCGAGATTTTGAATATCACGGTATCTCCTTCGCCATTATAAGGAGGATGAATGTTCACCCCATCAAATGTCACATACCACCGGTCATCCTTAAACACATTCACGCCCGATAGAGCAATAAGAACCTTTCCACGTTGCAACATCCATTTTGAATAATCCGAATATGGCTTAAAAAGAATTCTCACCAGCCAATCCGGAATCATCCACAAACAGGGTTTTCCAGACCGAAGAGACACTCTGCGATACAATGAAAAGTACATCATAAACAGCCATCCCCAAATAAAGCTGATGCGCCACTTCAATTGGACAGCTCCGCTACAAACGTCTCTCCATTTTTTCAATTCATCCGCAAAATACAATTGGTCGGCATCTATCTTAGTCAGGTACTTATATCTGGCTTTCGACTTTCCCCAATTGCATAAATTGCCATAAAGGCGTGGGGAATCATCTGGCAAAGCCTTGGCAAGTTCAAACTCTTCTTGGGTCAGATCAAACGCTAATACCTTATGATTGTACTCAAAGACTCTCAATTTATCCGGATATTGACGCCTTTTCTCCTCCAACACCTCCAATGTATTGTCCGTACAATCAAAACAAATAACTATCAACTCATCCAAAGCATCAATGCATGAATCTATGCATGGACCAAGGAGCGAGGCCTCATTGCGTGTACGTATAAGACCAGACAGACCATTTTTTTTATTTAATTCCATCCCCTTTATTTATAAATTTTTCCTTTATTTCAAACGGACATGCTTGAAGTAATTTATTTAAATCAATATTTATCGGTTCCCAACATTTCTCATACTCTAATAGCTCCTCAAGGCTGGTAGAATTTAAAATTTTTACAGGTTCGGGTATATTCTTTCTTACAGACGAATAATAATCACGGAATTTAAAGCCATTACCAACCACATTATTTGAAAATTCCACCCACACATTCGGTATATTATATGCATCCGATATGATCACACCATGCAGGGAACTTGATATAATAAAGTCGCATTGATTTATCTCGTCGATTATATCATGCCAATGTTTATATCCACACAACCGTATTATTTTAACCCCTTCATTATTTATAAACCTCCGGACATTTACATTATTCAAATCTACAATATGGGGAATTAGTCCTACTATTTTTTTTACTCTCTTATTTTTACTCACACTATGACCATCATATATTAATGGAAGCAAAAGTGCCGGATCTCCATATACTTCCGGGCATTGAACACCTTCTTCCAATAATTTATTTCTTGTTAGAGCCCCACGAACAGCACAGATTTTTAATGGAACATTATTCAATGTGTCTTTATCTGTAATAAGACCTGCTCCCCATATAATCGTATTGTTTTCTGCTAACGTATCTATAATCGAGCCTATACAACAATAATTGACACACTTGATATATAAGTTCTTATAATTCACTATCTTCTGATTTGATAGTTCCTTTAACAAATAATAATTTAGTTCATCTCCCAAATTTTGATGTAAAGGTTTTCCCCCATATAATTCCATCCAACCATTTACCACCAACACTCTTTTCTTATTTGTGAATAAGAAAACTATCGTATTAAATAATGAGCCTATTATATGAAGAATTTTACCAGTTATTTTTTCAAGAATTATATCCATCCCTCTTTTATTTTTCATCATGCATTATAGGCTTGATGTACTTTTACTTACTATTATATTTTGCAACTTTTGACAGCAGGACTTGAATATAGATGAGAGCAACGTAACGACAATTACATAAACTATGAACATATATATGCCGTCGATTCCCGGCCCCGCAATCCTATAAGCCAAAGAACCGGTCATGGCGTGAAGCAAATACATTTCATAGGTAACCCCACCTAACTTCACCCATACCGGGTGACCTAAAACTGTATGTAAGAAACAATTGTTCCAAATTCCCGTATATCTTGATTCCAAGACAAACTTCTGAAGCATTTTCTCATACATTATGAAACCATTTTAATTCCCGATATTTTCTTCCATTCCACATTCTTGTTCAATACAAGTTTATCGAACATTAACTTGGCAACGAATCCACGGCCATAATGCTTTTTCAGTATCCCCCAAACATTCATCATCAATCGCCACTGCTGCAACATCCACATGCGGCTCATAGCCTTGGCAAATTGATAAAGAATGAATCTGGCCGCCATTTCATTCTGTTCCACCCTGTATATGGCCAATCGGGCTTTAAATTCAGTCAGCCGGCGGTGGTTTTGTGATACCTCGGACCAAACCCCACCCTCATGATAACGGTAAACGCCCATCACTTCCGGGAAGCAATAGCCTTTGCCGTGTTTCAGGAGTTCATAGAACAGAATCATGTCAAGTGACATTCCGTAGCGCGCATAATGTTTCAAGTCAAGCGCACTGCGCCGGTACATCACCGTCAGCGTCTGGGTGAGCCACTTACCGCCTATCAAGTTCTGCAAATCATAGTCCGCTCCTTCGAAATCCTTGTCCGGGTCTTCTTCCAACACGCCACTCTCCTGCCAATACTCGTCAAAACGGCTTGAACACATCACGTAATCCGGATGGCTTTCCAAGAAGTCCACTTGTTTCTGGAGCTTATACGGATCTGTCCAATAGTCGTCGCCTTCGCAGATGGCAATGTATTTGCCGCGAGTATGTGCATTCATTATCCGCGTTAAACTTCCGTCATGTTTGGAGTACTGGTTTTCCGTCTCATAGATTGGCTTTATTATATCCGGATATTTCTCTGCATACTCACGAATAATGGCTGCCGTATTATCTGTCGAAGCATCATCATGCACTATGGCTTCAAAGCGAAAATCCGTTTTTTGCATCACGAATCCATCCAAGCATTGGCGGATAAACCGCTCGTGATTATATGCAAAACAACGTATTGAAACTTGTATCTTATCCATTGTTCTGTTATTGTCTTGTCATGAAGAATTTCTCTCCATTCGTACTCTTTACCGCAAAACCGGCTTTCTCGTAGATCTTCATTGCGCGTTCGTTAGAGACGCGTACTTCTAACGAAACAGGTTTCTGCTGACCATCCGCGTAACGGCAAACGCTATCCATCAACTGGCAAGCTATTCCTTTTTGCCTTTGCGCCGCACTGACACATACATACGTGATATATATAGCCAATGGATTTTCGTAAAAAGCTACGACACCGACAATGTCTTCATCGTTTTCTGCAATTTCAAAATGGGCATTGTCTGATAATTTACGGCAGTAATCTTCAACGTCTACCGTTTTTGCCAAACGCTCAACAAACGCGGCATCCAATGAGAACAATAAAGTACGAACTTCGTCTCGCGACAAACGCGTTCTTGATATCTTAAACATCCGATTTCTTATACTAATCCAAAATTACCCCCACCACTTCTTCCATTCTATCACAATAACGAGTCATCTGCTCTATATCGTCAAAATGGAGGAACAGGATGCCGAGCGCCTTGCCCGCCCCGTCAAACACTTCAACCCGGTCGCCGGGTTTCTTATAAAGCACTTGACGATAGACGTGCGGGACAAGCTCATCGGAGAGCTCTATTCCTTGGAATGTCCCTTCCGCATAACTGTGCAAGACGTATGTGACGAAACAGCCAACCCTCCGCTCTATGTGGAAGTGTGGGGCATCCCCCATGGCCACGGCGATGTTGGCTTTGACCAAATCTACGCCGAACACGTCCGAAAGCTGAATGGGGATCATGTTCCCTCCGGCACGGGGACCGACTTCAAGGAAATGCACTTTCTCTTCCTCGTCAAGGAGTATTTCGATGTTCAGTTCGCCGAAACGGATGCCGAGACGGGTGACAAGGCGCTGCAAAGCTTCATGGATACGGTCTGTGGCGACCTTGCTCAGGCCTCCGGGATATCTTTCGCCTATCGGCACAAGTCCTTTCCCGCGTTCTCCCCTCAGACAGGTCATTTCGCCGAACAACACGATTTTCCCGTCGAGAACAAAGATGTCGCCACCCACCACGTCGGGAAAACCGCGGTGGATAAACTCTTCGGCAATCAGCACTTTGTTGTGGGAATAGCGTTCCGCTGCTTTTATCGCCTCTTCAAGGCCGAACGTGCTTTCGAGCTTCGTGACGCCTTTCGAACCGGACGAATCGGTAGGCTTGACCACGATGGGGAATCTGACCCCCTTGACAGCATCTTCAACTCCACGGATCTCGTCGGACGGGCTGAACGTGTGGAAACGCGGGCACGCGAAGCCTTGTTCCTGCAAAAAACGTCGGAATTCATGTTTTACGCCCAAAATCCTGACTGCTTCCGGCGGGTTCGTGGGAAGTCCCAAACGGTCGGCCACGAGAGCGGCGGGCAATGCTGCCGGGTCGGAGGCATAAGCCAAAATACCGTCGACCTGTTCGGCTTTCGCGATTTCGTAGACGGCCTCCACGTCGGTCGTGCTCGCATTGTAATACTTGTCCGCCACATATTGCCCGGGATTGTCCGGAAGGTAGTCGCAAAGCACGGTGTAATACCCCATCTCCTTCGCCTTCCTGATCGCCACGACCTGTTGGGCGGAACCGCCCAACAACAACAATTTCTTTTGCCCCGTCATCGGTTTAACCGTTCTTTGAAAAACGCCCCACCTGGTTTGTCGAATATCGGGCCATCAGCCTCTATGCCCACCAGTGAAGAAAGCGAGTTGATCTCTATGATTTTGACGCGGTCGTCGTTCGTGATGCAGAAATCAATGCCTAAATAAGACAACTGGGGCAGGGTGTCGGCCACGATCCGCGCGGCTTCGACCACCTCGTCCCAATGCGGTATCCGGCCCTCAATTTCCAATCCGTTGTCCGGATGCGTCCGTATTACTTGATTCGTATCTGTATTCTTATCCAGTATGTTTCCACTTTCGTATGCGCCGTTCTTCACTATGGCCAACACTCCTCCTTGGTCATAATTCTCCACGAACTTAGACCTCTTGGTGCCAAACCTCATGTAGGAGGAAATCTCAGTCAGTTCATTGTTTTTCTTGCGCCCGATGACGTATCGCAGGCAGCCGACCGACTTGTCGCAAAACTTCGCGAACTCGGCGTGCGGCAACAGGTATTCGGTCACCAAGTATCCCTCCATGGCGCTGACGCGGGCCGTGAACGCCGCACGGTCCAGCTTCTCGCCGTTCAGGTAATAGGCTTGCCCGTCATACTCGGCCTTGTAGAAACCTATACCCAGACTTCCTTTCACCAATTTGAGAGCCAGCCGCTTTTTCTCTTGCAGCAAGGCCACGACGCCCTCCACGCCCTTGTTCCTGAACGTGCCGTCCACGTCCATCAGGGGGAGCACCATGCCACGCCCTTCGAGCATGAAGTAATAATCCGGCATGTAACGCCCGGCCTTTGTTCCGTTGAGCACGTATTTCAGCGTCAACTTGTCGTCGATCCAGAAGCTGTATTTCCCGTTGAAGGGGTGCAGGGAGCAATAATCACGCGTGGACAGGTACTGCTTCCGGTTGGCGTCCGTGATGCCCAGGACCGACCAGTCGCTGTAACTCCACCCCCGCAGATGCACGGATGCGATCTTGAACAGGGACGCTTTTCTGTGCTTGTAATCTTCCCAATAAAAATGGGCAAGCGCCCATCCGCCACGGAAAGTATTCATGCCATACCACCTGCACACAAACCAATGGTAAATAAGTTTCCCTATGGAGTTCCTCATATCACACAATCAAGTTTAGAATTCTTTCCACCTCCTCATCCGTCAGGCCGTAGTACATCGGCAGGCAGATGACCTGTTCGGCCATGCGGGTGGCCACGGGCAGGTTGTCGGGATGGGCCGATTCGAGGCCGCGATAGGTGCTGAACGTGCTGATCAGCGGGTAGAAGTAGCGGCGGCCGAGCACGTTGTGCTCTTTCATCTTGAAATAGAGTTCGTCGCGGCTCATGCCATATTCCTTTTCATCCACGAAGATGGGGAAGTAGGCGTAGTTGTGGCGCACGTTGGGGAGGTCGTCCATGAAGCGGATGCCCCTCACGCCGCGCAGCCCCTCGCGATAGGCCTCGGCCACGTGGCGCCGGCCCTCGATGGCCCGGTCCACCTGGCGGAGGTTCACCAGCCCGTAGGCGGCGCGCACCTCGTCCATCTTGCTGTTAATGCCTGGGGCGACGACCGTAGTCTCGCCCGCGAAACCGAAGTTCTTCAAATAGTCGATGCGGCGCTTCGTCTGTTCGTCGTGCATCACGAGCGCACCACCCTCGATGGTGTTGTAGACCTTGGTCGCGTGGAAGCTGAGCGTCGACAGGTCGCCGGCCTTCAATATGCTCTCGCCGTTTACCTGTACGCCAAAAGCATGGGCGGCGTCGTAGATGACTTTCAGCCCGTAGGTGTCGGCAATTTCCTTTATCCGTATCGTGTCGCAGGGGCGTCCGTACACATGCACCGGCATGATTGCTGTCGTGCGGGGCGTGATGGCGGATTCAATCTTTTCAGGGTCGAGGTTGCAGGTCACGGGGTCGATGTCCACGAACACCGGCTTTATGCCGTTCCACCACAGGGCGTGTGTCGTGGCCACGAAGCTGAACGGCGTGGTGATCACCTCGCCCGTGATGCGCAGGGCCTGCAAGGCCGTGATGAGCGGCAAGGTGCCATTTGTGAACAGGCTGACAAACGGCACGCCGAGGTACTCGCACAGGGCGCGTTCCAATTCCTTGTGGTAGTGCCCGTTGTTGGTGATCCACTTGCGCTGCCAAATGTCTCGCAAATAGACGTTCAACTCGTCCAGCGACGGCAGCAGGGGTGAAGTCACCGTAATCTGTTTCTCTTCCATATCTGTCAATTATTTCCTTTCTTCCGCACGAGTGCCACGAGTTCGCGCAGTTCGTCAAAACGGAGCAAATAGGCCCCGACTGTATAATAGATGGCACCGGCCACGATGCCGGCCACCAATTGCAACCACAGCGGGCCTGTCCACTGCACGACGCCCCACACGATGACGCCCATCACCAGCGCGTGCACTAAGATGTGGAGCAGGTCGCGCATCTGCGCCCAATAGCCGTAGCCGATAAGCTTGCGCGTATAGTAGGTGTTCCAAACCAGCGACAGGAGCGAACCGAATATCCGGCCGTAGCACATGGCCACGATGCCCAACGGGATGGTGGCACAAAGGACAATGACACCTTGTATCTTCTTGATCACCTCCAATTTCAGGAAAAAGTCAGAGCGGCCTTTCACCTGCAACAGGTTGAGATTGATGGCGTGGATGGGATACCACATCATGGCGAAGCAGACGATCTGCAAGAGGTAGATAGCGCCCTCCCATCTGTCGGTCAGCAGAAGGCGGATCAGCGGGTCGGCCACTGCCGCAAGCCCCACCATCAACGGGAAAACGACGAAAGCCGACAAGCGCAGGAAGCGCTTGTAGATGTCCGCCAGTCGCTCGGGTTCGTTCTGGATGGAGCACAAGACGGGGAACGTCACCCCCTGCAACACGCTCGTTATGTTTGAAGACGGATATTGTGCCAAACCGTCGGCGCGGGAATACACGCCCAATGTCGCCGACGAAAAGCACCGTCCGATGACCAGCGTGTACAAGTTGTTGTACGTAGTATCAAGTAATCCAGAAGCGAGTATCTTGGAACCAAATGAAAACATCTCGCGAAACGAACGCCACGAGAACGTCCACCGGGGTTTCCACCGGACATAAAACCAAAGCAGGACCGTCCCCAGCAACGATCCGCTGACGGATTGCACCACCAGCGCCCAAACGCCATAGCCCTTGTAGGCCATCACTAGTCCCACACATCCGGTAAATAGGGTAGAGATAACCGAAATCTTTGCTTTTGTCTTGAAATTGATTGCAATCGACAGTTTTGCTCTCTGTATTCCCGAAAATGAAGATAATACAAGGTTTAAAGCCACAACCTTCGTGACGTCCTCGAGCAGAGGTGTGTGATAAAACGCGGCGATATAGGGAGAGACCAACCATAACACAAGATAGAAAAACAGGGCGACGACAATGTTGAAATAGAACACGGTCGAAAAATCAGTATCTGTCCTGTCCAATTTACGGACTAATGCCGTGCCAAAACCGCTGTCGATAAACGTGACTGAAATCGACATGAAAATGTTAAGCATCGCCACCACGCCGTAGTCGGAGGGCAGCAGCAAGCGGGCAATCAGGATGCTGAACACAAACTGTATGCCCTGCGTCGTGAAGCGGTCAATGCTGCTCCACATGACGCCGTTGACCGTCTTTTGCTTCAAGGAAGACATTGGATAGGCTGACTAATCACACACGGACGGTAAACTCCACTATTCACCGACACTTACCCTACGTTGACTTGCTGCCATGGACACACTTACCAGTACCAACATCCCGAAAAGCATGCGGGCGTAGAGCATCAGCGTGTTCTTGGCGATGCGGCGGGTGTTTTCGCTGTGCGAGGGCATGACGAAAATGAGGAATAAAATAAAAAAAGTGGAGGGAACGGTAAACAGGTCCATGCGCACGACGCCGGGCGGAGGGGACCGTTTATTTCTTCAACAAGGCAGACGAGAGGCGGTGCGACGCCCAATGGACCGCTCCCGCCAGGAGGAACGTGAGGGCAAAGGCCGTGAGGAGGTAGGGCCACGCGCCCACGCCGGACGGCAAGAAGCGGTGTGTCAGCATGAAGGCAATGCCCTGACAGAGGTATATCTCGTAAGACTGGCGGCTGAGCCACGCCAGAGGGCGCCACGCAGACAACCGCTCAGTGCCCACCCGCATGAGGGGCACCGCCACCATGAGCGGCAGGAGAGCGAAAAAGGCTGCATTGGCCCACTCCTTCTTCAACAGGAAGAATGCTCCGGCCACGAGGAGCAATACGGGCACGGCCAGACGGTAGGACCATGGACGGCGCCGGAAGAAAGCCAAAAGCGACGCCTCGTGACGGGCGTAAAAAGCTCCGGCGGGGAAAGCCAAAGCGGACAAATACCAGCACCGCTCCCAACCGGCCAGCCCTACAGCTGTCATCCCGGCCAGGGTCCACACGGCCAGCGCCGGCGCCATCCACCGTCCGGACACGAAGCGGGCGCACAGGTAAAAGCCTACGTACAGATAGAGGATGCAGAGCACGTACCATGAGTAAGGCAAGGTGGTGTTTCCCGTGGCCAAGAGCCCCAAGACGGCGTCGGCTGGGTTCCATGCCTGGTTTCCACCTAACAGGAGGAACAGCACGTAGGCCAGCAGCCATGACACAAGGATGCCCCGCACGATACGGCGGGCGAAGAAGCCGGACAGGTAGCTTTGCCCCCGCGACGCCAGCTGACGCGTCAGCCCGAATCCCGAAATGAAGAAGAACAAGGAGACGAGCGATGCGCTCCAACTGTAAACGGGTGTCAGCACGGCGTCGGCCGGTGCGATGTGGCTCAGATGGTGCGCCACGATCAGCACGGCAAGGATGCCTCTGAGGGGCTGTGTCTTGTCCGGTGTGAACGCGGCGAAACGCCCTTTCCCGAACAGCGACGCCACATAAAGCGCAAGGAGCAGGAGGACGAACCACGCCATGGACATGGACGGAGACAGCAGCATTGACATGGGTTAAGGACAGGCGCGTGCGTGGGCCTGGGGCGGATGATGGAGTTTTTTTAAGGTTTTCCGTGTCTGATTACCGTGCAACCGGGAGGGGATGTCTCGCCGCCCTTCATCGCCGGCCGGCCAGGCGCTGCCAGAACGAGGGCTTCTGGGGGCGGTGCGAGCCGTCGCGCACCTGTTCGAGATACTGTTCGTAGGTCCATCCGTTGTGCACCATCTCGTAGATGGCGCCCCAGTCGGGCAGGCCGCCGGCATTGCGGTCGTCGATAAAGAGGTCTGCATTGACTTTGCGGCAGTAGGGCGTCGGGTCGCCCGAGGCCTCGCCGGGGTGGTTGCTGTTGACGGCATAGAATTCGAGGCCGCGCTTGCGGCAGTACTCGACGGCTTCGTCGAGGAGTTCACCTTCGCGCACGCTCCAGAGGATGAGCAGGTGGCGTTCGGCTTGCAGTTTTTTCAGCGCTGCGATGGCGAAGGGGATTTCCTTGCCTATATAGGGGTATTCGTGCTCGACGATGGTTCCGTCGAAGTCTACGGCGATGGTCATGCTTGTCGGTTTTGGTCTGATAGGTAGGCCGCAAAGTTAGCAATTTTTGTCCATTTGTCCGCCCCGGGCCGTGTTTTCCTCGCCCAAGGTGACAAAAGCGGCCATGAACGGGTGGCGCTGGATGAGGGCCCGGCATTCGCGGGCGAGGCGTTCGTGCTGCTCGGGGGTGAGGCGTCCGCTGGCGGCAAGGGCGGCGAGCACGCTTGCGGCGCGGCGGCAGAGGGCGTCGAGGTCCTTGAAGGAACCCACACGGGGGTCGTGCCAGCACGGGCGGAGGTGCCGCCCCGCTTCGTCGAGGAAGGTGAGGGCCACTTTGGCGGCCTCGGCGATGCGGCCTTCGCGGGCGTGGTGTTCGGCCTGTTCCACCCACGGGGTCAGCGAGCTGGCCAGGGCCAGCAGGTCCAGCTGGCTTTGCGGACGGAAGAAGCAGCGGCCGACGGCTTCCTGCGTGGGCGTCAGCCCGGCGGTTCCGGCCGTGCCCTCCTGTTGCGAGCGGCGGAGGTTGACGTAGGCTTCGACGTTTTCGAACGTCTCCTTGCAGACGCCGCCGATGGCCACCGTCATGCCGCCGACGGAGGTGACGAGGCACTTGTCGCGCGAGATACGCACCTGGTAGCCCTCGAAACCGGCGAGCAGCCCCGAGGTGACGCGCACCAAGGGATGGCCCGTGGCGTAGTAGCCGAGGGCGTGGGACATGAAGCGGATGCGCGCCGGCTCGAACTGCGAGAGCTGGATGAAAGCCCGCATCACGCTGTCGGCAATCAAGGCCACGGCGCCTGTCGTACAGTCGGTGGCCAAATGGAAGGCCGGACTGAGACCATGCAGCAGGGCTTCCACCTCGCGCACTTCGCCTTGGACGAAAATAAGACCTGAGATTGTGGGGCGCACTTCTTTCTTGACGCGGCCTTTCACCCGCTTGAACGTCACGCTCCTATGGACAAAGGTGTTGAATTTCTGGTTTAGTTTTGAACGGATTAACTCTACTTTTGTGTAATGGACAAAGAGGTAGCACCATGCGCCTGCCGCTCCGGCTTTCGGGTTAAGCGTCTCTTCCGGCATTGGACTTGCGTCCAATCCGCTACCCGCTCTGCCTCCAACGGCGTTAGACAAGGTGTCTGAACTATACAGTGGCATCGACTCCCTTACCTATGGTATGACATGTTACTTCTCTCTTTTCCTTGCGAGAACCGCTGTCTTTTCCTTGCGTTTACCTTCCGTTTTGACACCATACCGGCAATCGTTCCGACTTGTCCGTGATACGATATCTCGCAGCGGCCCTCGTTTCTCTCTTCGGGAGAGACCGATGAGGCCCGTCCGCGCTGCGGTGCGGGTCCTGTCTGCCAGTGCGGAGCGGGGACGTTTTTCCATCATTCTCACGCAAGGAGCCCACACTGCCGGAAACTTCGGCTCCTTTTCTTCCGACCTCCAAGGGACGCGCCTGCCCCGGTTCCAGCCTCCGCCGGAACCGGGGCGGCCTGTGCCGGGGCGGCTGCCCGCTCACGGCCGGCGCTGTCCTCCCTTGAACACATTGAGACGATAGGTGAACTGCAACATGACATAACTGTACACACCTGCTCACGCCACGAGTCGCTGCGCCCTGAGGCGCTGACGCGCTGGCTGACCCCGGTGCGCTGGCCGAGTATGTCATGCAGGCGCAGGCTCAGCGTGGCGGCGTTTTTCGGCAGGAAGTCCTGCGCGATGCGGGCGTTCCAGACGAGCTCGTCGGTGTTCATCGTCCGGTCGTCATATCCCCGCCGGCTTTGCAGCGAGGCGTCGGTCTCGACCGTCATGCGCCAGGGCAGGCGGACCTGTATGCGTGTGCCGAAGTCGTAATGATAGGTGTCGTAGCCCGTGGCAGGGTTCAACTCGTTGCGCGAGTGGCGGTAGTTCAGTCGCGCATTGAGCTCCACCTCGAGCCAGTCGTTGCGGTAGGTGCATTTCAGGCGCTGGCGCAGGCCGAGCGTGCGGTTGGTGTTCTTCTGGCTGGCCTGTTGCCCCTGGGTGCGGATGAACCCGGCCGAGTTGCGGCAGTCGGCGTTGCTCTCGCTTTGCAGGCGGAAGCGGCGCTCGCGCCCGAACGCGCTGTGGAAGGTGAGGCCCGCGCCGGCATCCCAGTTGCCGTCGATGTTTTCCGGGCGGGTGGTGCGCACGCCCGTGGCCTCGTCATAGGTGACGGCCGTGCTGATGCTGCGGGCGGTCCGTTCGTATCGCAGGTTGGCGTTCCATCCGCGCTGGCGCCCGGCGTCATACCGGTTGTACGTGGCCGTCAGCCGGTGTGTCCACGACGGCCTCAGCGCGGGGTTGCCCGTCGAGATGTGCTGCGGGTCCGAATCGTCGGTCACGCCGAGCAGGCTCGTCATGCCGGGCGCCGCGACCGAGGTGCGGTAGCGCAGTTCGAGCTGTTCGTGGCGCGAGAAGCGGTAGCGGAAGCGGGCCGACGGCAAGGCGTGGGTCCAGCGGCGGGCGACGACGGTGTCGAGCAGGCCGCGGCGGTAGTCCATGTCCGACGTGCGCGAGCGGACATCCACGCCGACGTTGATGCGCACCGTCCGGCTGACCCAGCGGAAGCCGAAGCTGGCGGTGTGCGTGGCGTCGACGGTTGTGGTGTAGCGGCTGTTGCGCGCATCGAGCAGGCTTTGGAGCACTTCGCCGTCGGGCAGCTCGCCGAGCGTGTGGGCGACGCTCCATCCGTCGAGCGAGTCGAGGCGGTAGATGCTCCGGTCGTTCCGGTTATGGCCGCGCGCGTAGCTGTAACGCAGCTGCAACGAAGCGCCCTCGAAGAGCGGCTCGTTCCATCCGGCCTGCACGCGGTAGGCCCAACGCTCCGAGGGGGTGTCGGCAAACTGGTCGGTGAGCCGCAAGGGCACGGCGGCGCCGGGCTGGAAATAGCGGATGTCCGAACGGTTGAAGGCGCGCCCCGCCGTCCGGTTCAGGCTGGCCGAGGCGCTCACTTCGAGGCTGCGCCCCCAGCGGCTGAGGCGCCGCGAGGCCACGAGGTCCAGCCCGCCCGAGACGGTGCGCCCCTCGCCGCTGCGTTGGCGCAGCTGACGGTTGACCAGGATGGCCGCGAGCCCATCCCCGGGCGGGTCGGCAAAGGCGGCGTCCAACGGGTTGCCCGCGCCGGAGAGGGCATAAGGGTCGGCATTGAACTGCGCCGAACGGCCCAGCGAGCCCGAGGCCGACGTGCGATGGCTGAACGAGGGCTCGACCGACAGCGAGGTCAGCGTGTCGGGATGCCACTCGGCGCGCAGGCGGGCATTCCAGTCGACGGCCCGGCTGCGGCTGCGGTTCCATCGGTTCGAGAAGGCGCCCGTGCTGCCCGAGGTGAGGTACGTCTCGGAGTTGCCGCCCGTGGTGCGGCCCGAGCGGCCGCGCGCCACGCGCACCGAGCCGCTGACCCCATAGCTGCCTGCCCGGCGGCGCTCGCGGCTGTCCTTGTAGTTGGCCACGTTGAAGTCGAAACCCGCATCCTCATTGCGCCCCGTGCCGTTGGGGTTGCGCACATTGCCCACGAACGACAGGCGCGAATAGTCCGTCAGGCGGTTCACGAAAGCCCTCCCCTCATAGAGGCCATGTGTGGCATATCCGGCGTTGATGCGGCTCACCCAGCTCTCGTTGAGCTCGCGTTTCAGCTGCACGTCCATCACGGTCTCTTCCTCGCCGTCGTCGATGCCGGTCTGCTCGGTGTAGCCGCTCTGCTTGTCGTAGGTCTTGACTTTGCGCACCATGTCGGCCGGCAGGTTCTTCATGGCCACCTGGGGGTCGCCCTTGAAGAAGTCCTTGCCGTTGACTAGGAACCGGGTGATCTGCTTGCCGCCCACCGTGATGGTGCCGTCGTCCGACACCTCGACGCCGGGCAGGCGCCCGATGAGCTCTTCGAGCGCCGACCCCTCGGGCACACGATAGGCCGATGCGTTGAAAGCCAGCGTGTCGCCGTCGGCCTCGACCTCAGGCAGACGGGCCACGACGCGGGCCTCGGCCAGGACGTGCCCCACGGGCGGAAGGTCGACCGGCGCCAGGCGCACCCGCGACGTGTCGGCCGCAAGGCTGACAGCCCGCGCCTGCGTCGCATAGCCCACAAAGCTCACCTGCACCACATAGCGCCCCGGCGCCACGCGCCCGAACGAGAAGGCCCCCTGCTCCGTCGTGGCCTGCCCGGCCACGAACGAGCTGTCGGGACGGAGCAGGCTCACCGTGGCCCACGCCACGGGCGCGCGGCTGGCCCCGTCGCGCACGACGCCCTCGACGATGCCCGCCGAAGCCGCCGGCGGCCGCAACAGGAACAAGAGCATGCAAAGGGTGAGCCATACGTTTTTCATCGCGCAGTGCGGTTGTCTTGCAGGTTTATAGCCTTTGGATAGCCGCCGCCCCCGCAAAGTTTAACGCCCCGGTGGTGGCCCTCAGCGCTCCATCACCTGCCGCCGCAAGCGCCCTGCGCGGTACGAGACATGGAGCCAGGCCGGCCCGCAGGCGTCGGTCTGCTCCGCAATGAGCTGGTCGAAGGGCAGCTCCTCGGCCACGTACCGGAAGAGCCGGGCGTTGTCCGCCCGGCTGCCCGCCGTCAGGTCGGCCGCCTCGCCGCGCAGGTGCTGGCTCGACGCGACACCGCCGACGGCGCGGTTGAGCGCCTCGGAACGGTAGCCCGACGTGATGCGCAGCGGCCGCCCCCACCACTCGCGAAGCGGGTCGAGCACACGCGCCGCCAGCAGCTCCAAGGCCACCAGGGCGCGGGTGGGCGGCGTGTTGTCGATGTGCAGCGCCCGGGCCGTCGCCGAGCGCGTGAATTCGTCAATCGTGAAGTGTTTCATCTTGTCTTTCTTATTTTTACTGTGTGAGAAAATCCCGCCGCTCACTCCCCCACCCCCGTGCGCCGCGGCGGGCGGCGGCGCAAGAGGCGGCTGAGGCGCGCGTCGACATAAGCCGTCACGCCGAAAATGGAGCCCGCATAGAGCAGGCATTGGGCAAAGAACCAGAGGACGGAGTCGGAAATCTCGCCCACGGGAGGCACCAGGAAGCCCGCGACCGAGAGTGCGACTCCCGCCGCCAGCAGGGCCACGGCCGAACGCTCCTGCAAGCCGGGGCGGCCGCGATGCGGACGCGGCCGGGGAGCCGCGGCCGGAGAATGGAAAGTCTGCATAAACATCGAAAAACTTTAAGCGTTAAGAGTCAGTAACATATAATTAATGTGTGTTGTGCCCGGCATCGCCCGGCGGAAGTGTTAATTCTGCACGCGCAAGACTTAAATAAGCCTTACGTGTTTGGCCATCCGGAAGGGAATTCCTAACTTGCGCCCCAAATACGGCCAAGCCCGCCCCCCCAAGGAGGAAGGAAGGCCGGAACGAAAGAAAGAAAATGAAGAGAACCCTGATTCCCGTCGCCCTCATCGCGGGCGGCTTGTTGCTGACCGGCTGCGTCAGCAAGAAACAGTTCGAAGGGCTGCAGGCCGACTACAGCAAGCTCCAGAGCGAAAACGCCGACCTCAGCAGCAAGTACCAGAAAGCACAGGTGCAGCTGGCCAGCGGCCGCGCCACGCAGAAGAGCCTCGAGGACCGGCTGGCCGAGGCCCGGCAGAACAACGCCGACCTCAAGCTCCAGTACGCCAAGTTGCAAAGCTCGCTGGACAAGAGCCTCGCCACGGGCGCCCAGAGCGGCGTGAACATCTCGAAGCTCGTCGACGAAATCAACGCCTCCAACAAGTTCATCAAGCAGCTCGTCGAAGCCAAGGACAAGAGCGACTCGCTCAACATGGCCCTGACCAACAAGCTCACCCGCTCGCTCACCCCGAAGGAAAGCGAGGAAGTCAACGTGCAGGTCATCAAGGGCGTAGTCTACATCTCGCTGGCCGACAACATGCTCTACAAGTCGGGCTCGTATGAAATCGGCGAGCGCGCCGGCGAGACCCTCTCGAAGATTGCCAAAATCATCACCGACTACAAGGAGTATGACGTGCTGGTCGAAGGCAACACCGACAACGTGCCCATCTCGCAGAAGAACATCCGCAACAACTGGGACCTCTCGACGCTGCGCGCCTCGTCCGTCGTCCAGGCCTTGCAGAACGATTACGGCGTCGACCCCAAGCGCCTGACGGCAGCCGGGCGCGGCGAGTATAACCCCATCGCCGACAACAACACCGCCGTCGGCCGCCAGCGCAACCGCCGCACGCAAATCATCATCACGCCGAAGCTCGACCAGTTCATGGACCTCATCGACCAGGCCCCCGAGACCGAAAGCCAGCAGTAACCCCCCGCCCCAACCGCAGGGGAAACGCATAGGAAAAGCCGCAGGAAAGGACACAACCCATGTGCCGCCGCCCTGCGGCTTTTCACTTGCGCGCCGCACAAAAGCCCCCGGCACCCACACGGAAGCCAGCCTCAGACTCACAAACCGGACCGCACGCATCGCCCCGTCCGGAAAAATTCGTAACTTTGCGGCCGCAGCCGCATGGCGGCCCACAAAACAGGCAATCAAAACTTAACAACCAACGATATGATCAAATCGCAAGACATCAAGAACGGCACCTGCATCCGTATGGACGGCCAGCTCTACTTCTGCATCGAGTTCCTCCACGTGAAACCCGGAAAGGGAAACACCATCATGCGCACGAAGCTGAAAAACGTCGTCACCGGACGCGTCATCGAAAAACGATTCAACATCGGCGAAGCCATCGAAGACGTACGTGTCGAGCGCCGCCCCTTCCAATACTCCTACGCTGAGGGCAACGATTACCACTTCCTCAACCAAGAGACATGGGACGACGTCACCATCGCCAAAGACCTCATCACCGGAGTCGACTTCATGAAGGAAGGCGACGTCGTCGACGTGGTCATCGACGCATCGACCGACACGATCCTCTACGCCGAAATGCCCGTCAAGACGCGCCTGAAAATCACCTACACCGAGCCGGGCCTCAAAGGCGACACCGCCACCAACACCACCAAGCCCGCCACCGTCGAGACGGGCGCCACGGTGCGCGTGCCCCTCTTCATCAACGAAGGCGAGACCATCGAAATCGACACCCGCGACGGCTCCTACGTCAACCGCGTCAAAGAAGCCTGACCCCAGGCACCGACACATACACACAGGCCGCCCCTGCACGGACACACCGGATGCAGGGGCGGCCTGCGTTTTCCACCAAAAAGGGCGGCGCCCGACGGAAGGCGCGCCCGGAGTTCCGCCGGGCGGCAGCCAGCCACCCGGCGGAGGAACAAAAGGCATGGCGGGAGCCGCCCGGAGCCAGGAACCCCGCCGCCGGGCTCCCGCCACGCCGCCAGACGACGGCCGGCAGGCTCAAAGCCCGCCCTCCTCGTCGGCACCAGGCACGACGGGGTCCGTCACGTTGCGCAGCGACACACGGTCGACCCTCAAACGCTCCGTGAGCGCGGACGACGGCGTGAAACGCACCCGCACGCCCTTGATGTTCGACGGCAGGAAGGCCTCGGCCGACTCTGCCGAACGGCTCGACAACGTGGGGCGGAACGAGCCCAGATCGCCCAGGCGCACCGACTTGCCGTCCGACAACGCATGGATCAGCTCAAACTGCAAGGCGTCGAGCACGCCCTTGACGTCGGCCGTCGAAATGGTCGAACGGCGCTCTATGAGTTCGGCCACCTGGTCGAGCGTCATCGGCGTGACGGGGTTGACCAAAGCATAGAACACTTTCTGCCGCGTAACAGGATTCTCTCTCTCAACAACTCTGTAACTAATCATGGCTACAAAACTTTTTAAGGGGTTAATAAACTGAATGAAAAAAACGTGACTGGCTGACGCAGCGCCCGCCCCTGCCCCTACGCCTTCTCCCGCACCGCACCGCGCAGGCTGGCGCCGCTGAACGCCACGGGGCGCACGATGGCGCGCAGACGGTCGAGGGTACGCTCGCCGTAGCGCTGGCGGAGCTCGTCGGGCGTGAGGTTCGTGGAGCAGAGCAGGAGATGGCCGCGCTTCTCAGCCTCGTCCACCACCTCGGGGAAGACCAGGCGCCGCACGCCGTAGCGCACGGAGACGCCTTCCGTCCCGACGTCGTCGATGTAGACCAAGTGGCGCGACTTCACCTCGTCGGGACGGTCGTTCATGTCGAGCGCACTGTACGGCGCCACGATGCGCCGCACCGCCATGTGGATCACCAGCGGGACCACACGCCCGACGAGCAGCGTCTTGCCCCGCCCGCAGTTGCCCATGGCCATCAGGCCGAGGCCGCCGTTGCCAGCCAGCCAACGCGCCACGTGCTCATACTCGGGAAGCCACTGCGCCCCGGCCCCGACAAGATGGCGCAACCCCTGCCAGAGCAGCCCGCGCGCATGGGGCACGGCCAGCTCGACGCGCTCGGGGATCGGCGCCATCCCGGCTTCGGCCAGCAGGCGGAGCGTGCCGCCGAAATCCGGCGTCACCACAGGTCCTCCTGCCTGAACCGGTCAGGCGAGTTGTCCTCCAACACGACGCCCACCACAGACGGCCTCAGGCAGCGCCCGGGGCGCCGGGCACGCTCCTCGCCGTCCGCCCGCAGCTTGTAGAGCCAGTTGGTGAAATGGCGCATGGCGTCCTCACGCGACTTATAGCGCACACCCTCGCATTCGAGCTTGCGGAAGAACTCGTTCAGCCGCCGCGCCGCCACCTCACGGCTCATGCCCGGGAAACCGG
>UMEP01059304.1_pt1 | contig 41799 bp, 26 predicted proteins | sample 1964771 | NCBI WGS metagenome assembly UMEP01 (sample SAMEA4836022, study PRJEB28245) | human gut metagenome | biome: gut microbiome; material: fecal sample | place: Denmark | collected 2008 | reverse complement strand
CCCTGATTTATATTTTCCTTTTTGTGGAAATAAGATGAGGAAGTGACGCATAATTTTGCTTTCGGTAATTGAAAAACATAAAATCTAATCAATATTAATACCACGAAGAACTTATGAAAACAAGAAAAACTTTTGCCTTTGTAGCTTTGTGTTGTTGTGCATTGTGGGTGAACGCACAGAAACTGACCTCTCCGGACGGGAATCTGGTGATGGACTTTAGCTTGAATCAAAAAGGTGCTCCTGTTTATGAGTTAACTTTTAAGAACAAGCCTGTGATAAAACCCAGTACATTGGGATTGGAATTAAAACGGGAAGATCCGGAAAAGCGGATTGGCTTTGAATGGACTGAACGCAAGAACAAGGAGCGGGTAGATGAGAAAACGAATCTGATGACTGGTTTTAAAGTAAGAGAAACGCATACTTCCACCTTCGATGAGACCTGGAGTCCGGTATGGGGTGAAGAAAGTGAAATACGCAATCATTACAATGAACTGGAAGTGACACTTGATCAGCCGGAAAATGACCGTTACATGGTGATTCGTTTCCGCTTGTTTAATGACGGCTTGGGATTCCGCTATGAGTTTCCGCAGCAGAAGAACTTGAATTATTTTGTCATTAAAGAAGAGCATAGCCAGTTTGCCATGGCAGGTGACCATACGGCATTCTGGATTCCGGGAGATTATGACACGCAGGAATATGACTACACGACTTCACGGCTCTCTGAGATTCGTGAGAAAATGAAAACGGCGGTGACGGAAAATTCTTCACAGTTCGTGTTTTCACCTACGGGAGTACAGACAGCCTTGATGATGAAGACGGATGACGGTCTTTATATCAATCTGCATGAAGCCGCTTTGGTAGACTATGCTTGTATGAGCCTGAATCTGGATGATAAGAATATGGTATTTGAATCATGGCTGACTCCGGATGCCAAAGGAGACAAAGGCTATATGCAAACTCCTTGTAGTTCACCTTGGCGTACGATTATTGTCAGTGATGATGCACGTAATATTCTGGCTTCTCGTATTACGCTGAACCTGAATGAGCCGTGTAAGATTGAGGATACTTCCTGGATTCATCCGGTAAAATATGTGGGTGTATGGTGGGATATGATTACCAATAAAGGAACTTGGGCTTATACGGATGAGTTGCCCAGTGTGAAGCTTGGGGTAACTGACTATTCACAGACAAAGCCGAATGGCAAGCACTCAGCCAATACAGCCAATGTGAAACGTTACATCGATTTTGCGGCAAAACATGGTTTTAATGCGGTACTCGTAGAAGGATGGAATCAGGGTTGGGAAGACTGGTTTGGCAAGAGCAAAGACTATGTGTTTGACTTTGTAACTCCTTATCCGGACTTTGATGTGCAGGAAATTCATCGTTATGCGGCAAGTAAAGGTATTGAAATGATGATGCATCATGAAACTTCAGCTTCTGTCCGTAATTACGAACGGCATTTGGATAAAGCATACCAGTTCATGATAGACAATGGGTATAAATCAGTGAAGAGTGGTTATGTGGGTGACATCATTCCTCGTGGTGAACATCACTACGGACAGTGGATGGTAAACCACTACCTGTATGCCGTGAAGAAAGCTGCTGATTATAAGATTATGGTAAATGCGCATGAGGCTGTTCGCCCGACCGGATTGTGTCGTACTTATCCGAACCTGATTGGTAATGAGTCAGCACGTGGCACGGAATATGAGTCATTTGGCGGAAATAATGTGAACCATACGACTATTTTACCGTTTACACGTTTGATAGGTGGTCCGATGGATTATACACCGGGTATTTTTGAACCGGACTGCAGCAAGATGAATCCGAATAACAAATCGCATGCACGTACTACCCTGGCACGTCAGCTGGCACTTTATGTTACGATGTACAGCCCGTTGCAGATGGCTGCCGATGTACCGGAAAATTATGAACGCTTTATGGACGCTTTCCAGTTCATTAAGGACGTGGCTATCGACTGGGATGAGACGAAGTATCTGGAAGCAGAACCGGGTGAATATGTGACGATTGCCCGTCGTGCAAAAGGTACTACTGACTGGTATGTAGGATGTACAGCAGGATATAACGGCCATGAATCGAAGCTGACACTTGATTTCCTGGAACCGGGAAAGAAATATGAAGCCGTGATTTATGCAGATGCCAAAGATGCAAGCTGGGATAAGAATCCGCAGGCTTATACTATCACTAAGAAGAAAGTAACGAACAAGACAAAGTTGAATTTGAAAGCAGCTGTGGGAGGTGGATATGCCATCTCAATTAAAGAAATTAAGTAACTAAACGGGATAATAATAGGGTAACGATTGTAGTGGTTTTCAATAGGTATTTTTTAGGCTATTATTAACATTCTAATAATTTATCAAATGGAAAAAATCTTAAATCGGAAGGTCAGGATTCTGCTATTGTGTTTAGTAGGAATGCTGATGGCTGTGAAAGGTGTAGCACAGGCTATAACAGTCAAAGGTAGTGTGAAAGATAAAACAGGGGAGGCTATTATTGGCGCCAATGTTTTAGTGAAAGGTACTACTAACGGTACCATTACGGATTTTAATGGTAATTTTGCGCTGGATGCAAAAAAAAGCGATATTTTGGTTATTTCATATATCGGTTTTCGTAACCAGGAATTGCCAGCGGCATCTGATATGAAAATAACTTTAGTTGAGGATGCTGAAATTCTGGATGATGTAATTGTTATTGGTTATGCTACAGGTAGTCAGCGTACGGTTTCTGGAGCTATTCAACGGGTTGGACGTGAAGACATGAACGTTGGCGTCGTAACTAACCCGTTACAAGCTATCAAAGGTAAGGTGGCCGGGGTAAATATCCAGAAAACAGGTGGTGACCCAACAGCTTCTGCTTCAATCCGTGTGCGTGGTACTACTTCTTTGTCTGGGGGTAATGACCCGCTGGTTATTGTTGACGGTGTGTTTGGCGACCTGAATATGCTGAATGCTATCTCACCAGCTGATATTGAAAGCTTTACAATATTAAAGGATGCATCTGAAACGGCACAGTATGGTTCGCGTGGTGCAAGTGGTGTGATTGTGGTAACTACAATCAAAGGTAAGAACGGAACAAAATCGTTGAGTTACGATGGAAGTTTTGGTGTAGAAACAGTGTATAAAAACTTGAGCATGTTAGATGCTTCAGCATATCGTCAGGTAGTAGCCGACCGCGGCTATGCTAATGCCATGGATATGGGATATAATACCAATTTCATTGAAGCCATGCAGCAAACAGGGTATACTCAGAATCATCGTATCTCTTTCGGAGGTGGAACGGAATCTTCAAACTACCGTGCTTCTATCGGTGTGATTGATCAGAAGGGTATTATTAAGGATAACTATATGCGCAATTACACTGCCAAACTGGATGCTTCTCAAACTATGTTCAATAATAAACTGAAGATTGATTTTGGTATGTTTGCTTCAAAAGTAGACAAACGTTATCTGAACGATTACCAGAAAACATTCTATTCGGCAGCGTCATTCAATCCTACTTTTCCTGATTTTCCTAATGAGGATGGCACATGGCCTGAAGATCCAAGTGCTAATGAAACACAGAATCCATTGGGAAGATTGACTATCAAGGATGTAGAATCTAATAGTTACATTAATGCAAATGCCCGTTTGACATGGACTGTAATTGATGGTTTGAAACTGAGCGCATTTGGTTCATATACGTATAATGTAAAAGAAAATTCAGTATATATTCCGACTAATATCAAGGCTGGTATCGGAACGAATGGGTTAGGTAGTAAAAATGATAACAAGAGTGGTGTCTTGTTAGGAAATTTTACCGCAAACTATAAGAAAGCATTTGGAAGCCATTTCATTGATGTTTTAGGGTTGGCCGAACTTCAGGATTATAGATATACAGGTTTCGGTGCACAAGCTAAGCAGTTTGGTACGAACTTCTTTGGGTTCAATAACCTGGGTGCAGGAGCGGAAGTGAAATATGGAGATGTAAGCTCTTATTCTAACGATTATTCTATCGCCTCATTCATGGGACGTTTCAATTACAGTTATGCAGACAAGTATATTGCCACTATCAATATGCGTGCAGACGGTTCTTCTAAACTGGGTGCAAACAATAAATGGGGATTCTTTCCTTCTGCCTCTCTTGCATGGGTGCTGAAAGAAGAAGCTTTCTTGAAGAACGTGGATTTCCTGACCAATTTGAAACTGCGTGCAGGATATGGTTTGACTGGTAATCAGGACGCTATTAGTGCCTATAATTCGTTGAAACTGATGAGCCCGACTGGTGTGACGACTATCAACGGAAAACCTGTAGTGACATACGGTATTAACCGTAATGAAAATCCGGATCTTAAATGGGAGGTAAAACGAATGTTCGATGTCGGACTTGACTGGGGATTCTTTGATGACCGTTTAAGTGGTACAGTGGATTATTACTACTCAAAGACCAGTGATTTGCTTTACAATTATGCTGTTCCTGTGCCTCCATTTGCATTCAGTACGTTATTGGCTAACTTGGGTGAAATGGAAAACAGTGGTGTGGAAGTAGCCATAACTGGAGTACCTTTGAGAACAAAAGATATGGAACTGACCATTTCTGCTAATTTCTCCTGGCAGAAGAACAAACTGCTTTCACTGGATGGAACTTACATGGGACAATCATTGAGTGCTAAAGAATATATGAATCTGGGTGGAATGAATGGTGCAGGATTTATCGGTGGTAACAATCAGATTATCTACCAGATGGTTGGACAACCGGTAGGAGTGTTCTATCTTCCTAAATGTGACGGTTTGATAGATATGAAAGGAAACGGTGAGTACACATATCATATTCTTGATATTGATGGAGAAGAAGGTGTAGATCTTTCTGACGGAAAAGACCGTTACATCGCTGGTCAGGCTATGCCGAAGTTCTATCTGGGAGGTAACATTAATTTCCGCTATAAACAGTTTGACATTCAGACACAGTTCAGCGGTGCTTTTGGACATAAAATTTACAATGGTACTTCATTGTCATACATGAATATGAGTCTGTTCCCGACTTACAATGTTATGGAAGGAGCTCCGGAAAAGAATATTCATGACCAGACTGTAACTGATTACTGGCTGGAGAGAGGTGATTATGTGCACATTGATTATATCACTTTGGGATGGAACTTGAATACCAAAAACCTGAAGAACATCAATGCATTACGAATTACTTTCTCTGTAAATAACGTGGCAACCATTACCAATTACTCAGGTTTGTCGCCGATGATCAATAGTGCTACTGTGGGTAGTGATCTGGGTATAGATGACAAACGGTTCTATCCGCTTACACGTACTTATTCATTGGGTCTTAGTCTTAACTTTTAACTCGAAAATATTATGAAACGTAACATATTATATACTTTTATTATTGCTACGGCAATGAGTATGAGCGGATGCTCGTCATTTTTGGAAGAGAATCCTGTAGATCAAATGCCGGAAGAAGAGGCATACAAGAATCCGCAAATGATTTATTTGAATACAGTAGCTAATCTTTATACCAAGATTGGAGCAGATGGAGGAGGTGCTGGATTAGCTGGAACTGACCGCGGATTGTATGATTTGAATACTTTTACAGCTGATGAGGCTATCTTGCCAACTCGTGGCGGTGACTGGGATGACGGCGGATTGTGGAGAAACCTTTTTACGCATAACTGGGGTACGAATAATGACCTGATTATCGGAACATGGGATTATTTATATGGTGTAATCGTGCAGTGTAATCAGTCTATCGATAAGCTGGTTAGCTTGAAAGAACAAGACCCGGAGAACGAATATTACGAAATTTACCGTTCAGAAGTGCGTGCCATTCGTGCCATGTATTATTATTACTTGCTGGATATGTTTGCACGTGTACCTATAGTGGAATCTTCACTTACTCAGATGGCAGATGTAAAACAGTCAGAAAGAACTGATGTGTTCAACTTTGTAAAAAAGGAACTGGAAGAATCTATTCCACTGCTGGAAGATGCCAAGAGTGCGGAAAATGGAGAGTTTTACGGGCGTATGACGAAAGCTGCTGCTTATTTCCTTATGGCTAAGTTGGCTTTGAATGCGGAGGTTTACACCGACAATGACTGGACAGACAATGTTCGTCCGGATGGAAAGAATATTAAGTTTACGGTGGATGGTCAAGAAATGAATTGTTGGGAGGCTACTGTAGCTTATTGCGATAAAGTGAAAGCTTGTGGCTATGCGTTGAATTTAGGTACGAACGGATTCTTGTCAAATTTTGTGGTCAATAATGAAGGATCAAAAGAAAATATTTTTGTAATCCCAATGGACCCCTCATTGTATAAGGCCCGCAATATGTATCTGGTACGTTCACGGCATTATGACGTGGGTAAGGCATTAGGATTTGGTAATGGAGGATGGAACGGATCGTCTGCCACTATTGAAGCGATGAATGCGTTTGGATATGGAACTGCTAATCCTGATCCACGCCTGGAACTGACTTATTATACTGGCAAGGTGATTGTGAATGGTGAAGAAGTAATCAACAGCGATACGGGAGAACCTTTGGAGTATAAGCCTATGGCGGTTAAGCTTCAGTTTGACAAAGGAGATACAAACATGAAGACAGCGGGAGCACGTATGTATAAATATGCTGATGATGCCACAGCTACCGAAGACGGTCAATGTCCGCATAATGACTGGGTTTTATTCCGTTACTCCGATGTAGTATTGATGCGTGCAGAAGCTCTGGTACGCAACGGACAGAGCGGGCAAGCTGATCTGGATGAAGTACGTAACCGCGTCGGTGCATCTTTTGCAGAAGCTACTCTTGATAATTTGTTGAAAGAGCGTTTACTCGAGCTGGCATGGGAAGGATGGAGACGTCAGGATCTGGTTCGTTTCGGACGCTTCAATGATGCCATTACCTATCGCCCGAAAACTGAAAAGTACCTGCAGGTATTCCCGATTCATGCCAACACACTGGCTGTGAACAAGAATCTGACTCAGAATCCGGGCTATGCTAAATAAAAATATTGTCTAACTTTTAGTTTTAAGAATCATGAAGAAAAATTTTAATTATATATTGACGGCACTTCTTTTTTGCTTGTTGACCGTAAGTTGTCAGGACAATGAAAACTGGCGCATTATTCCTTATGAACCAGAGCCAGAGGCACCTTTGGAAGGACCTGCAGAACTTAGAATTGCCGGTGACCAGCAGGGATGGAATCCCGCTGCTGAGGTGATTGGGAAACTGTATCCTGTTAAGAATGATGAGGGAGAAATGGCGGGTGACTATGCCGGATATGTGTACCTGAACAGTCAATTCAAGATTTGTCCTAATGCCAGTTGGGACGGAGCTTATGGAGTGGGAGATGACACTCCGGCTGGTTCAATGACTGTAGGTGACGGATTGGCAAACTTAACTGTAAGTGAACCGGGGTATTATTATGTAAAGTGTAATATCAATGATTTAACCTGGAGTGCAGACGTCGTGAACTTTGGTATCATAGGCAGTGCAACTCCCGGACAGTGGGATGAAGATACCGATTTGGTATACGATGAGACTGATTTGAAACTGAAAGTTACTATCACATTGACGGATGGCGAGATTAAATTTCGTGCCAATGATGCATGGAATGTGCCCAATGGTGATTTCGGAGCTGGTGAAGAAGAGGGCAAATTGGCTGCCGGAGCTGGCAATATTGCAGTTTCTGCCGGAACCTATCAGATTGTAGTGGATCTTTCAACTCCCGATTACAGTTATGAAATGATTGCTCAATAAACAGAATTAGTGAACTTTAAGGGGTGTGCCAGGAGAATTTTTCAGGTATACCCCTTTTTGTTCCATATTGTTAATACTGGTACTTATGAAAATTCAAGTTATATATTTATTGCTTTTTTCTTGTGTCTTTTGGGGGCTGTCTTGTTCGGATACAGAAAGTGTAGCGCAAACTGCTCCGGTAGATGTGCCCGAAGGATTAAGTTTTTCTTCTGAGCAGCCTGATGCAGATCAGCCTCTGACTATTACCTTTAAAGCCGCGAAGTCGTCTGACCTTTACGGATATAAAGGGGATGTATACCTGCATATTGGAATTGTGAACGAGGAGGCATGGTTGTTCGTGCCTGCCGAATGGAATGAAAATATTGATAAATGCAAAATGACATCGGAAGGCAACAATTGCTGGTCAATTTCGTTGTCTCCTTCCATACGTGAATGGTTTGCTTCGGGTGAAACTCCTGTCAATGAGCTTGGAATTGTGATACGCAATGAAGACGGAACCAAGAAGGGAACGGATACGGACTTTTATATAAAGGTAACGGACAACAAGTATCAGATGTTTCAGCCTGCGCCCATAAAGGAGAAGGCCATGCCGGCAGGAACCAGAGAGGGCATCAATGTCAATGCAGATCACAGCGTTACTTTTGCGTTTTATGACAAAGACAAGAACGGTAAGCATAAGGATTTTGCACACATTGTGGGAGATTTCAATGATTGGACACCAGCCAATGATGAAACTTCCCAAATGTATAGGGATAATGCGAATGGGTGCTGGTGGATTACACTGACAGGTCTTGATCCTGATAAGGAATATCGCTTTCAGTATTATACGGGCATGCGGGACGGAGAGATTATCCGTATAGCAGACGCTTATTCAGAGAAAATTCTCGACCCCGATAATGACAAGTATATTCCCGAATCAGTATATCCGTCTTCTGAAAGAGTCTATCCGGAGGGGGGAAGAGGTATTGTTTCTGCCTTCAAGATTAATCAAGAACCTTATTCGTGGAGGAATGAATTTAGTCTGAAAGATAAGGATAATCTGATTATCTATGAGTTGCTTTTAAGGGACTTTACGGAGACATCTGATATTAGTGGCGCTTTAGGTAAACTTGATTATCTCAAGTCGTTAGGGGTGAATGCCATTGAACTTATGCCTGTACAGGAATTTGATGGGAATGACAGTTGGGGATACAATCCTTGTTTCTATTTTGCTCTGGATAAAGCGTATGGAACCAAAAATATGTATAAGAGGTTTATTGATGAATGTCATGCCAGAGGATTGGCTGTGATCTTTGATGTTGTATATAATCATGCCACGGGAAGCATGCCATTTGCTAAACTCTACTGGAACCGGACAGATAATAAGACAGCGGAAAACAACCCATGGTTTAATGTAGATGCTCCTCATCCTTATAGCGTGTTCCATGATTTTAATCATGAATCGGAGCTGGTAAGGTCGTTTGTCAAGCGGAATCTGGAGTTCCTTTTAGATGAATACCATATTGACGGTTTTCGTTTTGACCTTACTAAAGGATTGACACAAAGGGAATGTACTGAGGCTACGGTGGTTGATTATGATGCCGGACGTATCAGAATCCTGAAAGAGTATTATGATGTTGTGGCTTCCGTTAAACCAGAGGCTGTAGTGATTCTGGAACATTTTTGTTGTGATGAAGAAGAAAAGGAGCTGGCCGGATATGGAATGAAGTTGTGGCGGGATGCCAATAATGCTTATTGTCAGTCGGGAATGGGATGGAAGGAATACAGTGATTTCAGCTGTCTTTACACCGGAATTAATTCAATGAAGTACGGAGGTTATGTGGGTTTCATGGAAAGTCATGATGTAGAACGGGTGGCCTATAAGGCGTTAACCTATGGAAATGGAGCAATTGCGAAGAATTTGTCTGTCCGGATGAGTCAGTTGGCTGTCAATGCAGCTTTTTGCTTTACTGTGCCGGGGCCGAAAATGATCTGGCAGTTTGGAGAACTGGGCTATGATGTGACGCTGGGAACAGAAGACAATAAAATGGAAAAGAAACCTTTGCATTGGGAATATTATACGGAACCGGAAAGAAAAGGTTTATTTGATGTGTATGCAAGGTTACTGAACTTACGGGTAACGCATAAGGACTTGTTTCAGAATGATGCGATATTTTCATGGAATGTAACGGAGAACTACTGGAGTACTACTCCTCGTAGCCTGACATTGAAGAATGGGGCTGAGGTAATGTATGTGGTTGGTAACTTTGGAGATAAGGAAACCGGAGCGCTTCTCTTGCCAGACGGGGTAAAATATGATTATATGACTGGCAGAGAGTTGGAAGGAACGGTGTCTGTTCCGGCTCATGGATTTTTATTGGCTACAAGCTTTCAGCCTTGACAAGAATTCCCGGTAGTACGAAAAGAATTTCTCACTGCCGGGAATTTTTATTTACAATGCCATCACTTCCTGTTCGAACAGGTCTTTCCCGTGAAGGGCTTTCAAGCGGAAACGACTCCGGTAATTATAGACTGTAGACAAGGAATATCCCAGAAAATAGGCGATGTTGGCAGTTTCGGTCACTCCAAGCCGTATCAGAGCGAAGACTCGAAGTTCCGTGTTCAGTAATTCACCTGGTTTGGGATAGGTGCGTTGGTCTTCCGGCAGCAATTGGTTGAAGTCGTTCACGAAATTGGGAAATAAATCCAGGAACGAACGGTCGAATTCTTTGTAAAAGTTTTCACGTTCTTCTTTGATGAATTTTTCGGAACGCAGTGTTTTGAACAATTCTTCTATTTTTGAAGCCATTGCCAGTTTTACGAGTGATCGGCGGTATTGATCCAGCTTTTCGATATACTCTACACAGTGGCTCAGGTAACGTCCGATATAGGCTTCCTTAATTTTTCCGGTTATGGCCAGATTATGATTGGTTATTGTAAGTTGCTCGTTATTTTCTGCAAGCAGGCATTTCATGCGTTGCAGTTTTTTCATCCAATAGACTAGCATAATGATGCTGGCAAGCATCAGTACCACCAGCATAACGGTGACAATGACAGTACGGCGCATGGTTACATATTTCTGGTTCTGCATGTCTATATAAGCCTTGTTTACTACAATGGAGTAGTCCTTTATTTCGGCAAATCGTAACCGGGAATTGCAGTCAAATGCATCGTTCATGGAACATCTCAGGTAGTTGTAAGCACGCTCAAGATTTCCTTGTTTATAAAGCTGCCATCCGAGTTTTTGCAAAGCAGCATATTCACGTACAGACATGTGTAAATCTTGTATGGCTGTTTGGGCCAAGTAATACATTTGAGATATGGAGTCATTACACATGGCATAGGCGTCCGAAAGGACATAGTAAAGGTATACTCTCCGTTTGGTGTCTTTGTTTGTGCGTAGTTGTTCTTTCAGTATCTGAATTGCTTCTTCCGGTTTGTGGGAGAACATCAGTTTGTCAGCAAATACAATTTCACGGTCGGTTCCGGGCGGCAGCAGCATGAATACGGAATCCCTGTAAAGGTCAGACAGCTTTTTGTATTTTCTGTCCAATTCTTCTACCTGATGATAATTGGCCAGATATGCATAATAATTGGCATACACACTGTAGTAATAACGCCGCATTCCCTCTGTCATTTGTCGGGGGTGGGTAGCTTGTAGTTCGGCGAGGGATTCGGTATACATTCCTTTGATATTGTATACTTCTGCACGGTTTATGTGGATTTCATCTTGTAAATGAGGAGCCTTTAATAAGGGTAGTAGCTGGGCTTTCCGTTCAATGTAATATAAAGAGGAGTCTGCCTGGAAATGCAAGTATTCGTAGAATAAAGAACCACATAGATGATAAGCTTTCCATAAATCATTTGTCAAGTTTAGCTCTCGTTTGAAACTGTCCAGTTTGGCTTCGTGGTATTTATGGAACATCGGTTTTTGTAATATGGTTGAATCCAGTTCTTGTAAAGAACGCTCCAATGTGAGCTGGTCTATAGGGGAGGGATGTTTCCTGGCAAAAAGACTGGGGCATACAGAAAGAGTCCAGAAGAATATCAATATAAATGAAATATGTGTTGTCTTCATAAAAGTTATATTGTCTTAATATTCTAACGATTGTAGTGCAAATATAGGTTTTTCTTTCTGTTTTGACAATAATCCCTTGTGCAATTATATACTATCGATAATGTGCAAATATTGTAGAAGATTTACTTTTTATGTGTTTCTTATTTGATTTAATTTATTGGTAATGAAAGTGATATGAATATTCTGTGTTTATATTTCATGTATTGTTTTCATGAAGACATGGGATATAACTATACTTTTGCCTCCACAAGATCTAAAATTTGATTACTATATGAAGAATACATTTTTGATATGGCTGGTTTTGGCATCTGTGATGTTAGTCTTAAGTTTTCCTCTACGGGGACAGGAAGTGGTATTGAAAACCAATCTGGCCTATTGGGCTACGGCTACTCCAAATATTGGGGTGGAGACAGCGATAGGCAAAAAGTGGTCGCTTGGCATGTCGGGAGGAGCGCAATGGTGGCAATATTCAGATGTGCGGAAGCTGAAACACTGGCTGGTACAACCGGAATTACGCTATTGGTTTTGTGAGACCTTTAACGGACACTTTCTGGGAGCGCATTTGTTAGGTGGACAATTTAACGTGGGGGGAGTAAATTTTCCTTTCGGAATGTTTTCCTCCTTAAAAGAAAGCCGTTATCAAGGCTGGGCAGCCGGAGGAGGAGTGGCCTATGGGTATCATTTGTTGCTCAACCGCCGTTGGAGTATGGAGTTTTCCGTCGGAGTCGGTTATCTCTATATGGATTACAAGAAATACCGTTGCTCGAATTGTGGTCAAGCTCTGAAGCAAGACACAAAACATTATTTAGGCCCCACAAAACTGGCCGTAAGTCTTATCTATAACTTATAATGGAATGACCTATGAAAATATCTGCTATAATCCGGAATTTATGTACTGGCTCATGGAAGGGAATAGGGCTTATTTTATGTGTCCTTGTTTCCCTGCCTGTACAAGCTATAAAGAAATCAGGGTATGAACCTTCGATAACTCATGTGAGTACCCGAGTGAAAGGAGACAAGCTGCATGTGGCTTTTATTCTTGAATTAGGAGAAACACCTGTTAAAACACAACACAAACGCACCCTGACGCCGATGGTGCGTACAGCCGACGGCCATCGGTGTATATTATTGCCATCAGTAGTGCTGAAAGGGCGTAACAGATCCATTATGGAACAGAAAAACCATGGAGAGCAGGATGATACGGAGGCTTTTCGAGTGTTCTCTGGAAAGGAATGTAAGAATATCCGTATGGACTATCATGCTGTAACGTCCTATCAGTCCTGGATGGAACAGGCAGTGGTGATGCTGAAGGATGAAGTGACCGGCTGTGCCGAATGCGGGATAACCACTTGTGAGTATCCGGTGCAGGACTATGCCGTTTATGCTCCTCAACTCCGTTTGTCACCGCAGGCTGAATGCGCGCGTGAATTTGTGGCACGCACCGAACGGCGTGATGCTTTTCTGATTTATCCGGTCAATGGCACGCGCCTGTACGCTCAGCGTTATGGCAATCAGGCAGAACTTGCCAAAATAGATTCGGCCGTTACCTACGTAAGAAGCAATCCCAATTATGAGATAAAGAGTATTGCTATTGCCGGATATGCTTCTCCTGAAGGAAGCTATACGCATAACCTATATTTGGCAAAAGCTCGTGCTCAGGCTTTGTATGACTATATGTGCAATCGGTATAACCTGCCTGACAGTTTGATGGCGGTAACGACCGGTGAGGAAAACTGGGAAGGGCTGGTTAAGGCATTGGAGGATTATGAATTGCCTTATAAAGGCGAAGTGCTGAATACAATCAGCCAAACGGAGGATCCTGACCGGCGCGATGAAGCCTTGAAACAGATAGGAGGGGGAGTGCCTTATCACACGTTACTGCATGCCATTTATCCGACTTTGCGTAAAAACACCTGCTGCATTACTTATACCAGTAAGGAGAGAACCATTGAGGAGGCCCGTAAGTTGGTTTTCACCCGTCCGTCTGAACTGAATCCATACGAGTTCTATCGGGTGGCCGACAGTTGCTATGCGGCTGACTTGAAAACGTACCGGCGTGTGCTGAAAATTGCTGCCAACACTTACCCGCAGCATACTGTGGCAAACCTCAATGCGGCCCGTATTTGTCTGGAAGAGGAAGATCTGGAAGGGGCGGCCCGTTATCTGGAGCGTACAGACCAGTCGGCTGTCACGTGGAACACCCGTGCCTGTCTGCTTTGGAAACGAGGCGACAGGGAAGAGGCTATGGTATGGTGGAGAAAGGCTGCGGCTGCAGGCGACACTTGTGCCAGATGGAATCTGGAAGAAGTGGGGAAAAGATAGATGATTAAGAAAACGATATGTTAAATTTAAAAGAATGAGTATGAAGACTAAAAATTTTCTTTTGACGGGGCTTGTTGGCTTGAGCGCCCTCACCGCTTGTACGAATGAGGAAGGACTTACCAACCCCAGTAATCAGTTGAACGAGGGAGAAACATACGCGCAGATTGTGCTGAACCTGACCGGCAGCAAGGCTGCCAGCAGAGCTACTGATAATACTGGTGATACCGATGCCGGAACTACATCAGAACAAACTGTCCAAGACCTGACCGTAGTCTTAGCCGACAATAACAACTACGTACAGGCCATTTATGCCACCACGCTGAAAACGGGTGGAACGAATGCTGCCAACCGCGCTACCGAGCCGTTCAAGATTCCGGCCGGACAATACAAGGTTTACGTACTGGCCAACTACAACAACAGCACTAAAGCAGCCTTTAATGAAACATTGGCCGTAGGTGCACAGATGGACCAGGTGCTCACCATTGCTGATGCTTCTAAACTGCACGTGGCAAACAACTTCCTGATGGCTAACGACGACTTGGTAGCCCAAACGACCGATTTTACTAAACCTGCAAGTGATACAGAGGTGGACGATGATCTTGCAGACGAATCAAATAATCCCGAGACGGTACATTTAGTAAAAGTAAACATCGAGCGCATAGTGGCCAAGGTGGAACTTAACCAAACCACCACAAGTATTGATGTAAAAGATGTAAATAAGAATAAAATAGCCAGTGCCACACTGGAAGGTGGTGCCCTTATCAACCTCAATAAATACATGTATATGGTGCGTGAGGCCAAAACAACGACTAACAAGCCATCAGGGACATCAACTTGGATTTATCCCCAAGACCCCAACTACAACAAGAAGCTTACCGGAGCAGGCGATGAAGCAGACTGGCTTACTGCCAACTTCAGCAATCCATCTGCTACTTCATTTACAGACTTCACCACAACCCCCACTTTCTACTGCCCCGAAAACACTATGCAAGCCGATGCACAGCAGAATGGCCAGACCACGGGTGTAGTCTACAAAGTAACTTATACTCCAGAAAGCACAGCCTACACCGAGCTGGCTCAGAATGCCACCAGTACCTACGACCAGATATTTACAGCCATACTTGGCTTAGGAGAAGAAACTATGGATGCAGACATCAATGCCAGCATCTTCAAGACTGCAGAAAGCGATGGCAAAACATTCTATAGCTACAACGACCTTATCTTCAAGAACAAGAAGGCTGCCATTCTCTACAAGAGCATAGCCGAAGCTACTGGTAGCAGCATTTCAGAGAAAGCTTCAGCTGCCAACACGGCATTCACCTCAAACAAGGGTAAGAGTGGGGCAGAACTTGATGCCATCAAGGTTTACGAATACGCCGCCGGCGTATCTTACTACACAGCATGGGTACAGCATAACCCCAACGGCAGCAACATGCAGCAAGACAAGTATGGTGTAGTACGCAATCACTGGTATGTACTGACTGTTAACAGCATTAGCGGCCTGGGTTACCACAAGCCTACCTTTAAAGACCCCGAAGACCCGGACGACAAGGCCGAAGCCAATATCCAGGTGGCTGCTACAATTAAAGATTGGACAGTTGTTAAGCAAAGTGTAGATTTGTAATCGAATGGATACAATATATTTCAATAGGTGTGTATTGATAGGTTTGGTATAAAGTAAATAACTCACAGAAAGCTTTTCCGGTGTGCATGCTGTGCAGGTACGAGAAGTGATTTCTAAAGGCTTGCAAAAAACCGGATTACTGGATAACTCCCTTTCTCTATTTCCCTAGAGAAAGGGAGAGCCCGGTAGATTGATATTTCAATCAATAACCTGTATTGAACATTATGAAAGCAACAAAGATCATACAACGTAGTTTTTCTTTCTGGAAGACCTTTCTTGTGAAGAAGGGCCTGTATCTGCTTATCCTCCTGTTCGCCCTCACCTCGTGCATTTACGAGGACGAAACGGCCTGTCCTATTGAAGTGCGGTTCGTGTACGACCGCAACATGGAGTATGCCGATGCCTTTTCCTCGCAAGTGGACGATGTCACTCTTTTTATCTTCAATGAGCAAGGGGTATTTCTTAAAGCGGTGCATGAAGAAACAGATGCGTTGCATGAAAGTAAGATAAATCTGGATTTGTCGCCTGGCGTGTATCAGTTGGTGGCCTGGTGCGGCTTGTCACAAGATGAAGACGGACTGTATATCATTAACTACCGGCTGACTCCGGGTGTATCGACTATAGAAGAAGCCGGCTTCAAATTAAATTGTGATGGAAATTCTGCAGTGCGTCATGAGTTGTGCAATTTGTATCATGGCATTGTACGTGATTTCCGGGTAGCTCCTGATGCTCCTTCTCAGGCTACTATCAGCCTGACACAGAATGTGAACCGTGTTAAAGTGATGCTGCAACGTTACAGTGCTACACGGGCTACCGTAAGTGATTATACCGTGGCTCTGGAAACAGCCAATTACCAGTTGGGATATGACAATTCCGTGCAACCTTGTGAGGCGCTGGATTACCGTCCTTATGCCGTCGCCGCCGAAACCGTGGAGAACGCAGCCGACTCTCAGGTACGTACTTCCGCACGTGACCTGCAAGTGGTCACTGCAGAGCTGGCTACTCTTCGCCTTACTGCTGATAATGAGGCTCGTTTCATTATCGGTGCTAAAGACGGACGTCAGTTGCTTAATATTGATTTGGTGCAGTTTATTGATATTATGCGACTGGAACAATATAGCGATATGCCCTTGCAGGAGTACCTAGACCGGGAGAACGTGTGGTATGTGGTGCTTCTTGTAAGTGAAACCGATGGCGGTGTTCCTGTGATGACTTCTTTGAAAATCAACAACTGGACCTATGTGTTCAACCATACGGATTTGTAAACTTTATTATCTGATTCATTATGATGGGTGCGATACTAACATGTCTTTTTTCTGCTGTTGTGCGTTATGACCGTTTTGTAAAGTGGGGATGTCTTATGCTGTGCGGTATGCTGTTTACAGTATCTTGTACGGAGCGGACAGACATGTCAGTTGCGATGCAGGAAGACGGCATTTTGAGTCTCACTTTACCGGGTACTGGTGAGGCCTTGCACAATACACGCGCAGCTTCTGTTCCTGAAAGTTCTTATGCGGGAGAAGAGGCTGCTACAGCCGATGAAAGCCGTATCACCAGTCTGTGGTTCCTGGCTTACCCTGTAGAGGAAGGAAAAGGAGAGATTGTTGTAACTCAACTGAATCCTGAAGGACTTGCAGGGGCCGAAAAAACATACAATATCCGTATGAAGTATGGTACTTATCATATTTATTTGGTGGCCAATATTCCTGGCATAGATTTTTCGTATGCCAATGCAGATGGAGAAGAGCGGCTTAAGAATTGTCGTATTTCCTATCCTTTTGCAGCCGACAATGGCTTGCCGATGAGCTATCGTTCGACTGAGCCTGTCACTGTAGGTGAAAACGGCCGTAGCTTAAAGGCTGAACTGGAATTTGCTTGTGTCAAGGTGCGTTGTACTGTACTTTTTGACAATACGGCTTTTTCTAAAGCTGCTTTTGGCAGTCATGTGGTAAAGATGAACACCTCTGATGAGGGAGGAGCTGTATGGGCTTGCAATTTTGCCCGTGAGACGGGTTTGTGGTCTGGACTTGTTATTGATCCGGAAACCGGTAATGCGACAAGTGGTTATCCGGGATATTACCAGGAGGAAACCGATTTCAACAAAGAGGATATTTCACCGTCGGATGCCGGAAAATGGACTTTCCGTACAGATTTTTTCTATTTGCCTGAACACATGGTGACTGCTGGCAAACAGGAACAGCAGACTTCGCTTGTTGTCAAGGGAAAAGTATATAGTGCGGAGGGGACTTTTCTGAGCAATCTGGTGTACACCATCGGTATGGGGGATATGCTGGGACAAGAAACCTCAGAAACTGAGCAGGTGCGTCAACTTCCTCGTGGCCGTTATTATGACATTACAGCCAGCATCACCGGTTTAGGGGAAGAACTGGACTTGACTGCCAGTGTTACCGACTGGACACCGCACACCATTTCTACTCAATTGAATGGTCCCTATACCCTCTACGTTCATCAAAATAGTCTGGGCGAACTGCGCGCAGGCGATGAGATAACCGTGCCTTGCCATACCAATGCTGCCACATTGACTTACGAGAGTCCTACCTATGTGGTAAACGGAGAAGAAGTACCCGTTTATCAGGTGGATTTCGAACGTGATCCTGCTACGGAGGCCATCATTGCTTTTACCGTACGCATTGCGCCACAAATGCCTCCGGTACTGAATGACGGAACCTCTTTGCCTAACTATTTTTACATTGTAGCCGGCAATCTGAAAAAGAAAATCACCGTGACTCCTCAGTTACAACCCTATTTGTACGTCACGCCCGAACAGCAGACCGTTTATATTAAAGAGGTAGGCACGCGAACAGAACATAAGGTGACCTACAGCTATTTCACCAACCTGACTAACATTAAGATAACCTTGACAGAAGGTGAAGACGGAAAAATAACGTATCAAGATAGCGGTTTGAATAACGGACAGGGAACCTTAACTTGTACCCTAAGTTATAAGGGAGGACTTCAGGCAGGTTTTCCCAACAGCCTGACGCAAACCTATCAGGTCACAGCCACCGAATACGAACAGACGTTGACTGAAGACGTCAAGTTGAACATTGTGCCTAATGCCATGTACTATCGTCTGTACTTCCGGCCGAAAAATGACAACTGGGATAATCCGCATATCTATGTCTATGAGCCTTTGTTTACTCCGAATGGCACAGAAGTTCGTTTCTGGGTAGGCAGTAGTTATTTTGAAAACGCTCTGTTGTACAGCTTCACCGGTATGCGCACATTTAAAGGATGGAACACTCAGGGAGGTGAGGTGGCGAATCCGGTTCCCTCAGGTTCCGACAATGGCGGAACGTATAATGGGCTGAACGATTCTTTTAAACCAGAGAATCCCGGACAGCAAGCTTATTACACTCACATAGACTATTGTCCGGATTTTCGCCAGGGAAGCGAATGCTGTCAGACATCGGTTAACGTCAAGTGGCCGGGGGTAAGAATGAAAAAGGCTGAGGCGGTAGGGCATCCTGGCTGGTTCTATTTTGATTTGCCTCTGCTGGCGCAGCCGGGTAAGGCACTCATTATGTTTGCAGACGGTCATGGTGGCCCATCTGATAATAGCAAGTATTACCGTTATCCTGCCCACATGGTGCCCGGCGTGCCCCTTTATAACTTTGCCGATAAGGAAGGCTGGTTCCTTTATGATGTAGATAAAGGAGATGCCAATGAATTTGTGGATGATAAGCCCGAGGGATATTAATTGAATGTAAAAACGATAAGGCTATGAACATACAAAAACTCTTCTTTCCGATATTCTGTATTTGCCTGATGGCTATAGTCGGTTGTCAGGAAGATGCACTGACAAATACGATTTATCGTATAGATGAAAACGGCAAGGCTGTGATGCAACTGACAATCAGTGTGCCTGCCTCGCAAACTGTAGTCACCCGTGGAGGTACGGTCGATGAAAATACTGTTGAAAACCTGTCGGTGCTGGTTTTTTCTTCTAAAGATGAAGGTGCGGTATTGGAGCAGAAACAGCAGTTTTCAGAAACCGAACTGGAGGATGTCACTCCTGACGGAGGCACTGTGTGCAAGCGCTTTACGGTTAGGCTGACACCGGCCAAAGGCTCCAAAGCAGTGTATGTGGTGGCCAATGTCAACCCGCAGTTGGAGAGCCTTACAGCCGATGGAGAAATTACGCTGGCAGATGTACGTAAGCTGGTCACCAGTATGGAGACAGGTATTCTTACGGGTGAAAAAGCCCCATTTGCCATGAGTGCATGTATTGAAACCACCGTGCCCGGTATCGCATTGGTTGAGAAGACGATTCCTCTGATACGTTCTGTAGCGAAGTTCACGCTTCAAATCGAAGAAGGCGTGAATCCGAAGTTCAGTGAGCCTCTGATACGTGTATGGTACGCCCAAACAAGCGGCAGTATCCTGACCGGTGCTGATGTGACTGACAACCAGACACCTCCAGCCCTTACCTCTATGCCCGGTAGGGCCATTGCCGCTTCGGAAGGCGGTGTGCCTTTGTATGTCTATCCTTCACAGGGCTGGAACGATGGGAGCACGATACGTCGCCCTTGCGTAATCGTAGCGGCAAAATATAACGGTGAATCATGCTATTATCGGGTAAATCTGGTGGACGAAGAGGGAAAAGAATTATTGATACGCCCTAACCACCATTATGAACTTATTGTTACTGATGTGAAGAGTCCCGGCTATGCCACCGAACAAGAAGCACTGGAAAATTCCCCTAGTGGAATAGCTGTAACCATACTTGACCATGAACCACAAGTGTTTGACATGGTTACAGACGGTACTTATGAACTGGGGGTGAGCGACACTATTCACATGGCGAGCAAGGCGACAGAAGCGGTTACCGGTGCCTTATATGTAAGGTGGTGTTATCCATCTTCTGCATCTTCTGAAGAGGTAAGCCTGAAGGTAGTGGAAGGCAACGACTGGCTGAGTGCGTCAAACACGGTCTCTTCTTCCAGCAATAGTGAGGAAGATGGCATGCTTTATACATACACGTTGACGGCGGCCGCCAATCCCACGGGGTTGAGCCGTGTGGGGAAGGTGGAAGTGGCTTATCATTCGTTGAAGCGTATTGTTACAGTGGTGCAAGACGATGAATTCCTGAGTTTTGAACTGGGAACTATTCAGTTGGCTGTAGAGGAATATGAACGTAATGACGACGGGGAAATCATTTTTACAACAAGTCTTTCGGTATCTAATGATTATTGGAAATTTATCCGCAATGAGCTGACAGATAGTCCTTTGTTCGGTATCTCTGCCGAAGCAATGAATGGCTTGATACGCACGGAAGGTTTCCATGCTCCCATGACAGATTACATGCGCTTTATCTACACATATAAGCTGGAAACTACAAACGAGGTAGTTAATAAATATAAGGATTGGAAATGGGAGGTGGAACTGGCTGATGATTACAAGGGAAAACTCCGTTTTTGGTCAGGAAGCACTTCAAATACAAGGGGTGGAAGTCTTGATAATCTTCCGCATGGAACTATTGGCGGTCCAAGTGATACAGACAAATATTTTACTTTTACCAACGAGTTGCTGGATATAGTACAAAATGAGCAGATTGTAGAGAATGCTTATCGTGTGGGGAAAGACGCATTTCGCATCAAACTTACAGATGGCAATCAGACTGTAACTTATGCTTATGATTTGTATCATACAGGTGTTTTTCAATATATGGACAGTAACAGTTCAACTAATGTCGGTCGTCATGTAGTAGGGAATACCTTGGATTCCGGCTGGTATTACTATGAAGTTGTCCTTATGGGAAACAATTATTGGCTGGACCGCAACTTGGGTGCCAAAAGTTCGGGCTGCTATATTGAGGAAGAGGATGGAAGTTCTTTCCTGTCAGGAGGAGGTTGGCCGTTTCGAGATGATTCAAAAGGGGCACTTTTCAGTATAGCTTCGGAGCGGAGTAGCGTTGATGGGACGTATGTGCCGTCTGTATCGGACGAAATGTGTCCGAAAGGATTTCGAGTACCTTATGTCAGTGAATTTGCAGCCTTGCAGGCTGATAAGGATTTTCATACAGAACTGGTGAATCAAGTGGGAAAAGACTACTGGGATGCCTATTTTGACAACGGACAATATGGAATGGTACGTTTTCCTCGTGCCCGTATGTATTCCGACGGAGTAAAGAAAGGAGATGCCCGTGCCGGCTATTATTGGACACGAACCCCTGCTCTTGGAGCCAGTGGTACGGAAGGAGGTTACTGGTTGCAGTTCATGAAGTTTGCAGGAGCCAATCTTTCAGCTGGCCGTTATCGTATCAAGAATAGCAGTAATGCTCCTGCAGGAATGTCTTTGCGGTGTGTGTATAAGTCGCGTGCACGGGAGCAAACGTACAAAGTGGAGTTTTATGTCCAGGGATATACTCATGTCTTTTTGTATTATCTGCCCCAAGGAGGGTCTACAGTGGATGATCTTGTACCGCTTAATCCATGGCCAGGCACTATGCTTACTATTAAGAATGATGCTTCGAGCACTACCCCGACCTGGAAGCCTTTTATTTTGGAATATACCGGGCAGCAAGGATATGAGTTGTCAAAATTGCGTGCTGTTTTTGCTATAGTCAGTGATGACGGTTCGATAAAAGAGGTATTTCCCTCTGATTATTCAACAAAAGGAGGAGTATATTTGGATGCAAGCAAAAAATATTTTTCCCGATTAAATAAGGAAAGTGGATGGACAGCCACTAAATAGTAGTCATGGTTCGATGTTTGTAATAAGGAAGCAGGCAGCAAGCACAACAAATGTGGTGCTTTGCTGCCTGTTATGTTATGTGAAATCTTTATTCTTTAATTTCTTTCAACTGGAAATCCTTTCTTCGAAGTACGAAACTGTTACTCAAGTATTTTTCACGAACAATCTTGTTTTCAGCTAGTTCTTCCGGAGTTCCCTGGAAGAGGATTTTTCCTTCAAACAGCAGGTAAGCACGGTCAGTAATGCTAAGTGTTTCCTGCACGTTATGGTCTGTAATCAGAATACCGATGTTTTTATCTTTCAGTTTCCAGACAATGTGCTGGATATCTTCCACGGCAATCGGGTCTACTCCGGCAAACGGTTCGTCAAGCATGATAAATTTCGGGTCGATAGCCAGACAGCGGGCAATTTCCGTACGGCGACGTTCACCTCCGGAAAGTTGGTCTCCTAAGTTCTTGCGTACTTTCTGCAGACGGAACTCGGCGATCAGGCTTTCCAGTTTCTCTTTCTGGTATTCCGGTGACTTATTGGTCAACTCCAATACAGAAGCAATGTTGTCTTCCACGCTCATTTTGCGGAACACAGAAGCTTCCTGTGCCAGGTAACCGATGCCATTTTGGGCTCGTTTGTAAACAGGATAGGAAGTTATGTCTTTATCGTTTAGATAAATGTGTCCTTCATTGGGGACAATCAGTCCGGTTGTCATATAGAAAGAGGTGGTCTTACCCGCACCGTTAGGGCCGAGCAGGCCTACAATTTCTCCTTGTTTCACATTGATGGAAACATGGCTCACCACTGTTCGTTTTCCGTATTTTTTGACCAGGTTCTCGGTTCGTAGCACCATTCTGCCGTCTGAAGGTAATTCAAACTTTTCGGTCGTAGATTCTTGATTTTCTTGTGCTGCCATTGTCCTTTTGTTAGCTGTTCAGTCGTGCAAAAGTAGTAAAAATCTTGGCTTCTGTGGTTCTTAATTCGAAAATCCTCCTGTCTTTTATTATAATATAGCTAAAAAGCACTACTTTTGCGTCAAACATGATTGTAATAATATGATAAAGCCTGTTACAAACCTCGGAAAATACCTCATGTTGATGGGGCGTGTATTTTCCCGTCCGGAACGTTTCCGAATGTATTTTAAGCAATACCTGAATGAAATGGTACAATTGGGTATCAATTCGATTGGTATTGTGCTGCTGATATCTTTCTTTATCGGTGCCGTAATTTGTATTCAGATTAAATTGAATATTGAAAGTCCTTGGATGCCGCGTTTCGTGGTGGGATATACCACTCGTGAAATCTTGCTGCTGGAGTTCTCGTCTTCTATCATGTGTTTGATTTTAGCGGGAAAAGTTGGGTCGAACATTGCTTCGGAGATTGGTACGATGCGGGTGACGCAGCAGATTGATGCACTGGAAATTATGGGAGTAAACTCAGCCTCTTATCTGATTCTTCCAAAGATTCTGGGATTGATGACTATGATTCCTTTTCTGGTGATTTTCAGTATTTTTGCGGGAGTGATAGGTGCTTTCTGTACAGCCTGGTTTGCCGGTATCATGAATGCGACGGATTTGGAATATGGTTTACAGTATTGCTTTGTGGAATGGTATATCTGGTGTAGCTTTATTAAATCCTTATTTTTTGCCTTTATCATAGCCAGTGTGTCTGCTTATTTTGGATATACGGTAGAAGGAGGTTCTATTGCAGTGGGTAAAGCCAGTACGGACTCTGTTGTTTCAAGCAGTGTCTTGATTTTGTTTTCAGATTTGATACTTACACAATTGTTGATGGGATGATACAGCTAAATTCTATATGCAAGTCATTTGAAGGACGTACAGTTCTTGAAGATATTAATTTTTCGTTTGACAACGGGAAAACCAACTTGATTATCGGACAGAGTGGTTCCGGTAAGACGGTACTGATGAAATGTATCGTAGGGCTGCTTACTCCGGAGTGCGGGGAGATTCTGTATGACGGACGTAACCTGTTGGACATGGGAAAGAAAGAAAAGAAAGCACTGAGACGTGAAATGGGCATGATTTTTCAAAGTGCAGCATTGTTCGACTCACTTTCTGTACTGGAAAATGTGATGTTTCCACTGGATATGTTCTCTAATGATACTTACCGTGACCGGGTGAAGCGGGCACAGTTTTGCCTGGATCGTGTGAACTTGATTGATGCGCAGTCAAAATATCCTGGAGAAATCAGTGGGGGTATGCAGAAGCGTGTGGCTATTGCACGTGCTATTGCTTTGCAGCCGAAATACTTGTTCTGTGATGAGCCTAATTCTGGGCTTGACCCTAAAACTTCATTGGTGATTGATGATTTGATTCATGATATTACCAAAGAGTATAATATGACCACAATCATTAATACACATGATATGAACTCTGTGATGGGTATTGGTGAAAGCATATTGTATATTTACCAAGGTCACAAGGAGTGGGAAGGAACAAAAGACGAGGTATTCAATGCCACGAATGAGCGGTTGAATAATTTTATATTTGCTTCAGATTTGCTGCAAAAGGTGAAGAAAGAGGAAAATAGCAAGGCTCGTAAAGCTTAATATTGACAAGACTCAGGGTGAAATAACAAGGAACGGTAGAAGGTGGATATGCTTTCTGCCGTTTTTTATTTGGATGGTTGATAAGGATTCTAAAGCCGTAAAGATTTTTTAGCTTGTCAGTTTGGTTATTGAAAGATTAAACATTATTTTTGCAACCTCTTTTGGTAAATACGAGAAATAATTAATAATTAAATAAATAAGTCGAAAATGAATATTTCATTGCAAAATGTAGACAACGTAAGCGCTGTGCTTACTGTTCAGATTGAAAAAGCTGATTATCAGGAAAAAGTTGAAAAAGCACTGAAAACTCTTCGTCAGAGAGTAAATATGCCTGGATTCCGTAAAGGAATGGTTCCTATGGGATTGATAAAAAAACAGTACGGAACTTCTGTATTGCTGGAAGAAGTTGACAAACTGTTGCAGGAAAAAGTAGGTGAGTATATCCGTGAAAACAAAGTTAACATGTTGGGTACTCCTCTGCCGAAAGAAAATAACGCAAACTTTGAAACTGATGAGAATTTTGAATTCTCTTTCGATATTGCATTGGCTCCTGAATTCAATGTAGAATTGTCTAATAATGATACTGTTGACTACTATGATATTAACGTAACAGATGAAATGGTAGATCAGCAGGTAAATATGTACAGACAGCGTACTGCTAAGTATGACAAGGTTGAAGACTATCAGGATAAGGATATGCTGAAAGGTTTGTTGGCTGAGCTGGATGAGAACGGCAATACAAAAGAAGGTGGTGTGCAGGTAGAAGGTGCAGTAATGATGCCTTCATACATGAAGAACGATGACCAGAAAGCTATTTTCAACGGTGCGAAGGTAAATACTGTATTGGTATTTAACCCGTCAGTTGCTTTCGATAACAATGAAGCTGAATTGGCTTCTCTGTTGAAAGTGAAGAAAGAAGAAGTGGCTAACTACAAAGGTAACTTCAGCTTCCAGATTGAAGAAATCACTCGTATGATTCCGGGTGACTTGACTCAGGAACTGTTCGATCAGGTATTGGGTGAAGGAAAGGCTCACAGCGAAGAAGAATTCCGTGCTCAGATTAAGGAAACAATTGCAAAACAGTTTGAAGCTGACAGCGATTATAAGTTCTTGTTGGATGTACGTACTTACTTATCAGAAAAGGTTGGCAAACTTCAGTTTGCTGATGAACTGATGAAACGTATCATGTTGGAAAACAACAAGGAAAAAGGTGAAGAGTTCGTTTCTGAAAACTACGAAAAGAGCTTGGAAGAACTGACTTGGCACCTGATTAAAGAAAAACTGGTAGCTGCTAACGATATTAAGGTAGAACAGGCTGATATCACTAACATGGCTAAGGAAGCTACTCGCGCACAGTTTGCTCAGTATGGCATGATTAATGTTCCTGATGAATTGTTGGAAAACTATTCAAAAGAAATGTTGAAGAAACGTGAAAGTGTAGAAGCTCTGGTAAACCGCGTTGTTGAATCTAAGTTGTCTGAAATCTTGAAAGGTCAGGTAACATTGAACCACAAAGCTGTTTCTGCAGAAGAATTCAACAAAATGTTTCAATAAGCAATTTGGCTTTCAAAATTGATTGCTAAAATATTTTAAAAAAGGAGGCTTTTAACTTGACTTCTTCTGTAAGATAGAAGTGTTTTGTACTTTTGTTTTTTCAGAGGAAAGGGGGTTAAAAGCCTCTTTTATATTGTAGAATTAATATAAGGATTATGATGGACGATTTTAGAAAATATGCTACCAAGCATCTCGGAATGAACAGTATGGTACTTGATGATGTCATCAAGTCGCAAGCAGGATACTTGAATCCGTATATTTTGGAAGAACGTCAATTGAATGTGACGCAGTTGGATGTCTTTTCTCGTTTGATGATGGATCGTATCATTTTCCTCGGAACCCAGATTGACGATTACACAGCTAATACTTTGCAGGCTCAGCTTTTGTATCTGGATTCAGTGGATTCTGGTAAGGATATTTCTATTTATATCAACTCCCCAGGCGGTTCTGTGTATGCAGGTTTAGGTATTTATGATACCATGCAGTTTATCAGTAGCGATGTGGCTACAATTTGTACAGGTATGGCAGCTTCTATGGCAGCCGTATTGTTGGTAGCTGGAAAAGAAGGAAAACGTTCAGCTTTGACTCATTCACGCGTGATGATTCATCAGCCGATGGGAGGAGCGCAAGGTCAGGCTTCAGATATTGAAATTACTGCTCGTGAAATTCAGAAACTGAAGAAAGAACTGTATACAATCATTGCAGATCACTCTCATACGGATTTTGATAAGGTTTGGGCTGATTCTGACCGTGATTATTGGATGACGGCATCCGAGGCTAAAGAGTATGGTATGATTGATGAAGTGCTATCTCGTAAACCTTCATTGTAACACTGTGATTTACTTAAAAACTAGATAGGCTTTGGAAGAAAAAAGGACTTCAAGAAACTCGAAAAGGAGATGTAGCTTTTGCGGTCGCACAGAAGACGAAGTGGGCTTCCTGATTACAGGAGTGAACGGATGTATCTGTGACAGTTGTGCAGAACAGGCACACGAAATCGTAAAAGAAGCGATGCATCATCAAGGACAGGGGCAAACAGATCTGAATTTGTCTGAGCTCCCTAAGCCGAAGGATATTAAAGAATTCTTGGACCAGTATGTGATTGGTCAGGATGATGCAAAACGCTATTTGGCTGTAGCGGTGTATAATCATTACAAACGTTTACTTCAGCCTAAGGATAAGAATGATGTGGAGATTGAAAAGTCAAACATCATTATGGTGGGAAGTACTGGAACAGGTAAGACATTATTGGCTCGTACCATTGCTAAGTTGCTTCACGTACCTTTTACCATTGTAGATGCGACTGTGCTGACCGAAGCAGGGTATGTGGGAGAAGATATTGAAAGTATTCTGACACGCTTGCTTCAGGTGGCTGACTATAATGTAGAGGAGGCAGAACGGGGTATCGTTTTCATTGACGAAATTGATAAAATAGCCCGGAAAGGAGATAACCCTTCCATTACGCGTGATGTAAGCGGAGAAGGAGTACAGCAAGGCTTGTTGAAGTTGCTGGAAGGTTCTGTGGTGAATGTCCCTCCTCAGGGTGGACGTAAGCACCCTGATCAGAAGATGATTCCGGTCAATACTAAGAATATCCTGTTTATTTGCGGAGGTGCTTTTGACGGTATTGAACGAAAAATCGCTCAACGTCTGAATACAAATGTGGTAGGATATAGTGCCGCGAAGGAAGCGGTGAAAATAGACCGGGGAAATTTGATGCAGTACATTGCTCCTCAGGACTTGAAATCATTCGGTTTGATACCGGAAATCATTGGCCGTTTGCCGGTACTCACCTATTTGAACCCATTGGATCGTACGGCCTTGCGTAATATTCTTACAGAGCCCAAAAATTCAATTATCAAGCAGTATGTAAAATTGTTTGAGATGGATGGGGTGAAACTGGAATTTGAACCGGAAGTGTTTGAATATATTGTCGACAAGGCGATAGAGTACAAATTGGGTGCTCGTGGCTTGCGTTCTATTGTGGAAACCATAATGAATGATGTCATGTTTGAAATTCCGTCACAACAGACCGAACGTTTTGTGGTGACGTTGGATTACGCCAAGCAGCAAATGGGGAAGGCAAATGTTTCCCGTCTGCAAATGGCATAATGTAAAGGTTTTTTAGTGAGAAAATAAAAGCTTCCGATGAAATATTCCCAGAAATATTTGTGTAATATGAAAAGTTGTTTATAACTTTGTTACATGCGGAAACAAAATTTCTACAATCAATGAAAATCTAAATCCAAGAACAATGGCGGAAAATATCAATTTAGTAGCAGCTCTTAAAAAGTATTTTGGATTCGATACTTTTAAAGGAAACCAGGAGGCGATTATCCGAAACTTATTATCAGGAAAGGATACGTTTGTGTTAATGCCTACAGGAGGTGGAAAGTCATTATGCTATCAGCTTCCTTCTCTGTTGATGGATGGAACTGCTATTGTGATTTCACCGCTTATTGCCCTGATGAAGAACCAGGTGGATGCTATGCGTAATTTTAGTGAGGAAGATGGTATTGCTCATTTTATTAATTCCTCATTGACAAAATCGGCTACTGATCAGGTGAAAGCCGACATCATGGCCGGAAAGACAAAATTACTTTATGTCGCTCCTGAATCTTTGACGAAAGAGGAGAATGTAGATTTTCTGAGACACGTGAAGATTTCATTTTATGCGGTAGATGAGGCACATTGCATTTCGGAATGGGGGCATGACTTCCGACCGGAGTACCGCCGGATTCGCCCGATAATCAATGAAATTGGAAAAGCACCAGTGATTGCTTTGACGGCAACGGCTACTCCAAAGGTAAAGATGGATATCCAAAAGAATTTGGGAATGATGGATGCAACGGAATTCCGTTCGTCATTTAATCGCCCGAATCTTTATTATGAAGTACGTGCCAAGACTGCTAATGTGGATAAAGATATTATTAAGTTCATCAAGCAGAACGAAGGCAAGTCAGGCATTATCTATTGCTTGAGCCGAAAGAAGGTAGAAGAGTTGACTGAAATATTGCTGGCAAATGGCATTAAGGCCCGCGCTTATCATGCAGGAATGGATTCTGCTACCCGTAATGGGAATCAGGATGCTTTCCTGAAGGAAGACATTGATGTGATTGTCGCTACGATTGCGTTTGGAATGGGTATTGATAAACCGGATGTACGCTTTGTGATTCATTATGATGTACCTAAGAGTTTGGAAGGGTATTATCAGGAAACCGGACGTGCAGGACGTGACGGTGGAGAAGGACAGTGCATTACATTCTATTCCAATAAGGACCTGCAGAAACTGGAGAAATTTATGCAGGGAAAGCCTATTTCAGAGCAAGAAATCGGACGTCAGCTATTGCAGGAAACAGCTGCTTACGCAGAATCTTCAGTGTGTAGAAGAAAAATTTTGTTGCATTATTTTGGAGAGGAATATACGGAAGATAATTGTGGTAATTGTGATAACTGTTTAAATCCAAAGAAACAAGTGGAGGCTCAGGATTCGTTGTGTGCAGTGATTGAAGCAATCATTGCCGTAAAAGAAAACTTTAAGCAAGATTATATTATCGATATATTGTTGGGTAAAGAAACATCTGAAGTGCTTGCGCATAAGCATGAAGACTTAGAGGTGTTTGGCTCAGGTATGGGAGAAGAAGAAAGATTGTGGAATGCAGTCATTCGTCAGGCTCTTATCGCTGGTTACCTGGCAAAGGATGTGGAAAACTATGGCTTATTGAAAGTTACGCCAGAAGGACATAAGTTCTTGAAAAAACCGAAGTCATTCAAGATAGTTGAGGATGCAGACTTTGAAGAAGAAGAGGTAGATGAAACTCCGATGAGAAGTGGAGCTTCGTGTGCAGTAGACCCCGTGCTGTATTCCATGTTGAAAGACTTGCGGAAGAAAATGGCAAAGAGACTGGATGTACCACCTTATGTGATTTTCCAGGATCCTTCTCTTGAGGCAATGGCTACCATTTATCCGGTTACTTTGGAAGAATTGCAGAATATTCCGGGCGTAGGAGCTGGAAAGGCTAAACGCTATGGTCAGGAATTCTGCGAATTGATTAAGAAGCACTGCGAAGAAAATGAAATAGACCGTCCGGAAGATTTGAGAGTGCGTACTGTAGCTAACAAATCTAAGTTGAAGGTCTCTATTATTCAGAGTATCGATAGAAAGGTAGCTTTGGATGATATTGCAGTGGCAAAAGGTATTGAATTTGGTGAATTGTTGGATGAAATCGAAGCTATTGTATATTCAGGAACCAAACTGAATATTGACTATTTCTTGGAAGAAATTATGGATGAAGACCACATGCAGGATATTTATGATTATTTCAAGGAATCAGTAACTGATAAGATTGATGATGCAATGGATGAACTGGGTGACGACTATACAGAAGACGAAATTCGTCTGGTACGTATCAAGTTCATTTCTGAAATGGCTAATTAATCATTTATTAAATGATATTGTACAGCTGCTTGTGAGGGGCGTTCCTTGCAAGCAGCTGTTTTATTTGATAGGTATGTGGTATAAAAAAGATGTTAACTGCTTTTTTACTTTTTGAGAAAATTCTGTATATTTGCACGCAATAAAATCTAAAGCATAAAGCCCTATGTCATTTATTGCAGATAAAGTTGTTATGGACGGATTAACTTACGATGATGTATTGTTGATTCCGGCCTATTCTGAGGTCTTACCTAAAACAGTCGAACTCTCGACTAAGTTTTCACGTAACATTGAGTTGAAAATTCCGTTTGTAACTGCAGCTATGGATACAGTTACCGAAGCACAGATGGCCATTGCCATTGCTCGTGAAGGAGGTATCGGAGTAATTCACAAGAACATGTCAATTGAGGAACAAGCTCGTCAGGTGGCAATTGTGAAACGTGCGGAAAACGGAATGATTTATGATCCGGTGACCATTAAGAGAGGTTCTGTAGTGAAAGATGCACTCGATTTGATGGCTGAATACAAAATCGGAGGTATTCCTGTAGTAGATGATGAGAATTACCTGGTTGGTATTGTTACAAACCGTGACCTGCGCTTTGAAAAGGATTTGAATAAGCGTATCGATGAGGTGATGACAAAGGAAAATATTGTGACAACAGAGCCGGGTACAGACATGGAAACTGCTTCCAAGATTCTGCAGGAAAACAAGATTGAAAAACTTCCGGTAGTAGACAAGGATGGAAAGCTGATTGGTCTGATTACTTATAAAGACATTACAAAAGCGAAAGATAAACCAATGGCTTGCAAAGATTCTAAAGGTCGTTTGCGTGTAGCTGCCGGTGTGGGAGTAACTGCTGATACATTCGACCGTATGGAAGCTTTGGTGAACGCTGGTGCAGATGCCATTGTAATTGATACAGCTCACGGACATTCTATGTACGTGATTGAAAAGCTGAAAGAAGCTAAGAAACGTTTCCCTGGAATTGATATTGTTGTAGGAAATGTAGCTACAGGTGAAGCAGCTAAGATGTTGGCTGAAGCTGGTGCTGATGCAGTAAAAGTAGGTATCGGTCCGGGTTCTATCTGTACAACTCGTGTGGTTGCCGGTGTAGGTGTTCCTCAGTTGACAGCCGTATATGATGTAGCAAAAGCCTTGGAAGGAACTGGTATTCCTTTGATTGCAGATGGTGGTTTGCGTTATTCAGGTGATGTGGTGAAAGCATTGGCAGCTGGTGGTTACAGTGTAATGATCGGTTCATTGGTTGCAGGTACAGAGGAATCTCCGGGTGACACAATCATCTTTAACGGTCGTAAGTTTAAATCATATCGTGGAATGGGTTCATTGGAAGCTATGGAGAATGGTTCAAAAGACCGTTATTTCCAGAGTGGAACTACCGATGTGAAAAAGCTTGTTCCGGAAGGAATCGCTGCTCGTGTGCCTTATAAAGGTTCTTTGTATGAAGTGATTTATCAGCTGGTAGGTGGTTTGCGTGCCGGTATGGGTTATTGCGGAGCTCATAATATTGAAGAGTTGCATAATGCGAAGTTTACTCGTATCACTAATGCAGGAGTTCTGGAAAGTCACCCGCACGATGTATCTATTACAAGCGAGGCACCTAACTATAGTCGTCCTCAGTAAGATAATCTTTGACTTATATAATACGGATATAATCATTCTGACGTCAGGCAGACTTGCTTTTGGTGAGTCTGTTCTGGCGGACAGGATGATTTTTTGTTTAATGAAATGATGAATAGAATCTGTTATGTATAGAATTGCGTGGTTATTCCTATGTTTGTTGATGGGATTGGAATTCTCTGTTTCTTATGCAGAAGATCGCAGGGTACTTTTCCGGATTGATGGAGAGGAAACTTCAGTAGAGGAGTTTGAGCATTATTATACCCAGGTATATGCAGTTAGTCGTGTATCTGTAGAACAGTTCTTGCCTCATTTCTTGTATTATAAGTTGAAGGTGGCAGATGCTAAAAGACAAAGCTGGGATACTATCACTGATTTCCGGTTGCAATGCAGTGCCTTGCAAAATGAAATCCTGAAATCGGAAAAAAGGGGAGTGCCCCAAAAACAAGATACTCTTTTAAATTGGGTAAGATTTCGTCAGATTTCGTTTCTTTTGCCCCAACATGCTTCTTCCGAACAGGAACGTGTAGCCAGACAGCGTATAGATTCTGTTTATACGGCTTTAAAAAATGGTATACCTTTTGAAAAACTGGCACAGCCCTATATCAAGAATCTGTTGCCTTCTCCTTATTTGGATGGCGAGTGGATTCCGGAAAGATGTCTGATAAAAGAGTTTACCGAGCAATTGAGCACATTGAAGAAGGGGAATTATTCTGCTCCATTTTTTTCTCCTTTAGGTATTCACATCGTGTATTTATTGGATCGCAGGCAAGGGGTATATCCATCAGAAACGACTGGAAATGTGGCTGTGCAAAAGGTTGCTAGTTCAGGTCCAACCGAGCGGAAAGATAGCCTGTTGAACAAGACTCGAATGGAGTTGTGTCAAGTTTCCAATGGCTTGCTGGCTGCGTATTGGGATAAGCGCCATGGAGGTACAAAATCAGGTAATATTTCTGATAAGGAATTGCAGATCTATTTTGAAAGTCATAAAAACGATTATGCGTGGGATTTGCCTCATTTTAAGGGAGGAGTGATACATTGTTTGAATAAAAAGGTGGCTTCAAAGCTGAAAAAGAGATTGAAAAAATGTCCGTTAGATAAATGGAATGAGGAAATTTCCGCTTTTTCTCAAGAGAATCCCGAATGGAAGGTTGTTGTAGAAACAGGTTTGTTTCAGATTGGAACAAATCCTTATGTGGATAAATTAGCTTTTAAATGCGGACAGTTTACCCCTCGTACGGATTTACCTTACGCTTTTGTGTTAGGGAAGTGTTTGAAGGAAGGACCGGAAGACTTTCAGGATGTGCGCGATGAAGTGCAGCGTGACTATCGTTTGTGGACGGAGAGAGCACAAATGGAAGAGTTAAAGCGAGGCTTCAGGATTGAAATTAACCAAGACATTTTAAAAACCGTTAATTGTAGCGGAAAAAAGTAATTAATGCCGTATCTTCGTCCTTTGTAATGTAATGGACCAAAACAAATCAAATAGACAGAAAATGAATAAATTGATTATGACTGGTGTCTTGGCTATTTTGCTTGCCTTGACAGGAACAGTACCCGCCGTGGCACAAGATAATGTGATTGATGAAGTGGTGTGGGTTGTCGGCGATGAAGCCATTCTGAAATCAGACGTAGAGAATGAACGTTTGAATGCACAGTATGAAGGCCGCCGTTTTGATGGTGATCCCTATTGTGTGATACCGGAAGAATTGGCTGTGCAGAAACTTTTTCTTCACCAGGCAGAGATAGATAGTATTGAAGTGAGCGATCAGGAAGTTCTGCAGCAAGTAGAAACACGAATTTCATGGTTGACTGACCAGATTGGTTCAAAAGAAAAACTCGAAGAATATTACAATAAGACTTCTACCCAGATACGTGAAATGTTGCGCGAGAATATTCGTGACGGACTGACGGTACAAGAAATGCAGAAGAAGATTGTAGGAGACATCAAGCTGACTCCTGCGGAAGTGCGTAATTATTTCAGTAAGCTTCCTCAGGACAGTATTCCTTTTGTACCTACTCAGGTAGAGGTGCAGATTATTACCAGAGAACCTAAGATTAAGGAAGAAGAAATTGAACGTGTAAAGAAAGAACTGCGTGATTTTACAGACCGTATCAATAAGGGAGAAACTACTTTTTCTACGTTGGCCCGTATGTACTCAGAAGATCCGGGCTCTGCTCGTCGTGGAGGAGAATATGGTTTCACAGGTCGTGGGGAGTTGACTCCGGAGTTTGCCAATGTGGTATTTAACCTGACTGACCCAAAGAAGATTTCAAAAGTATTTGAAACAGAATATGGTTATCATATTGCTCAGCTGATTGAAAAGCGTGGTGACCGTGTAAGCTATCGCCATATTTTGATTAAGCCTCGTGTAGATGAGAAAGAAATTGAGGCAGAATTGAATAAACTGGATACACTGGCTAACGACATTCGAAAAGGAAAAGTAACTTTTGATGAAGCGGCTACATGGGTATCTCAGGATAAAGATACACGTAACAACCACGGTTTGCTGGCTAACCCGCAGACTTCTACTTCTCGTTTTGAAATGCAGCAGCTGGCTGGCTTGATTTCTCAGGAAGTAGCAAAGACCGTAGAGGGAATGCAGATTGGCGAAGTATCCAAACCTTTTACAATGATTAATGCAAAAGGAAAAGAAGTGTGTGCTATCGTAAAATTGAAAAATCGTATTGACGGACATAAAGCTACAATCTCAGAAGACTACCAGCGTCTGAAAGACATTGTTACAGCTAATCGCAGTGAAGAAAAACTGCAAAAATGGATTGTAGAAAAACAAAAAAATACTTACGTGCGTATTAACCCGTCTTGGCGTAAGTGCGATTTTAAATATCCGGGATGGATTAAACAATGATGAGAAAGTCTGCAATTTTTTTGTCCTTTGTGACATTTTGCCTTACCATTCTTGGCCTTTCGGCACAAGGGGGAATAGCTGTGCCTCCACAGACTGCGCGTACGAAGGTGAAGACTGAGGAGAAACAAAAGACAGAGGATTCCAAACAGCGTCCGGTAGCTAAAAGTAAAGTCTATCTGTTACATTCCGATTTGTTGCGCAAGGATGCAAGTCATCCGGACGCACAGATTGTAACCGGTAACGTAAAGTTCCGTCATGATAGTGTGTACATGTATTGCGACAGCGCATGTTACTATGATAAAGTCAGCAGTTTTGAGGCTTTTGGTAATGTGAAAATGGTACAAGGGGATACGTTGTTTCTTTATGGCGACCGGTTGTACTATGATGGATTGACGCAGATTGCCGAGATGCGTTGCAATGTCCGTATGGAAAACCGTACCACTACATTGCTGACCGATAGCCTGAATTATGACCGTGTATACAATCTGGGATATTTCTTTGATGGAGGAACCCTGATGGATGAACAGAATGTGCTGACTTCTGAATGGGGAGAATATAGTCCTCAGACTAAGCAATCCGTATTTAATTACAATGTAAAGCTGGTGAACCCTCAGTTTACACTGACTTCGGATACCTTACGCTATAATACGGCTTCGAAGATAGCTGATATTGTCGGCCCTTCGGATATTTGGAGCGATGCCAATCACATTTATTCAGAAAAGGGTACTTATAATACCGTAACAGGTAAGGCCGATTTGTATGACCGTTCTGTGCTTACCAATCAGGGAAAGCAGCTGACCGGTGATACGCTTTTCTATGACCGTAATACAGGGGTGGGAGAAGCGTTCAGCCGGATGGTGATGACGGATACGATAAACCGGAACATGCTTACCGGAGAATATGGCTATTATAACGAGCAGACAGATTATGCTTTTGCTACGGATAGTGCCGTAGCTATAGACTATTCTCAGGGTGACAGTTTGTTTCTTCATGCGGATACTTTGCTGATGGAAACTTTCCATCAGAATACCGATTCTATGTTCCGTGAGATGAGAGCCTTTCACAAAGTACGTTTTTATCGTACCGATGTGCAGGGCACGGCCGATTCGTTAGTCTTCTCTACTGTAGACAGCTGTCTTACGATGTATCGTGACCCGATTATCTGGAACAAGAACCAGCAGCTTTTAGGCGAAGTGATAAAGGTCTATATGAACGACAGTACAATTGACTGGTCGCACATCATAGGGCAGGCACTTTCGGTAGAACGTGTGGACTCAACGATTTATAACCAAGTGACAGGAAAAGAGATGAAGTCCTATTTCGCGAACGGAGAAATGCGAAAGACGGAAGTGATAGGTTCCGTACGAGTAGTTTATTATCCGATGGATTCCGACAGTACGCTGATAGGCATGAATGTATCTGAAACCAGTAAACTGGAAATCTATCTGCAAGACCGTAAGATAGAGCGCATGGTGATGAGTCCGAAATCCAATGGTGTGTTATATCCGATGTCGCAGATTCCTGCCGGAAAAGACCGTCTGGAGAATTTTGTGTGGTTTGATTACATTCGTCCGCTCAATAAGGCCGACATCTTTAATTGGAGAGGGAAACGAGTGGAAGACCAGCTGAAGAAAAATGTGCGTGGTCCGGTCGTTTTGCCGAATGCCCGATTGTTTGAAAATAAGAAGGAGGAATAATATATGGGAATGTTTACAATGAGAAAGCCTCGCGGATTCCGTCATGAATACATTTATGTGGATGAGCGCAAGGAAAAACTGCAGAAAATAGAAGAGACAGCCAAACGTGAACTGGGAATGCTTCCTCCTAAAGAGTTTAATCCGGAAGACATTCGTGGTAAGTTTGTAGAAGGTACTACCTATCTGAAGCGCCGCAAGGAAAGCGGACGTAAACCTCTGAGTTACGGAGCCATGTTTGTGGCTATTGTGGTATTGCTATATATTTTACATTATCTGATTACAGGAGAATTTACACTATGACATCGGGAGATGTAATCCGTTTGTTGCCGGATTCTGTAGCCAATCAGATTGCGGCAGGAGAAGTCATACAGCGTCCGGCCTCTGTGATAAAGGAGCTGGTAGAGAATGCTGTAGATGCCGGAGCAAAAAATATAGAAGTGCTGGTGACGGATGCCGGAAAAACATGTATACGTGTCATTGACGACGGACGAGGCATGTCAGAAACGGATGCCCGTATGGCTTTTGAACGTCATGCCACTTCCAAGATTCGGGAGGCGGCCGATTTGTTTGCCCTTCATACCATGGGCTTTCGTGGAGAGGCTTTGGCTTCCATCGCTGCCGTAGCGCAGGTAGAACTGAAAACTTGTTCCAGTGAAGACGGATTAGGTACTTTCATTCAGATTTCCGGTTCTCAGGTAGAAAAGCAGGAGGCAGTGGCCTGCCAGCGAGGCAGTGACTTCTCTGTGAAAAATCTGTTCTTCAATGTACCTGCCCGTCGGAAGTTCCTGAAATCCAATCAGACGGAGTTAAGTAACATTGTAGCTGAATTCGAACGCATTGCGCTGGTCAATCCCGATATATCTTTTGTGCTGAGCCATAATGGTACAGAGATGCTGAACCTGCCAGCCCTTCCTTTACGGCAGCGTATTATGGGAGTGTTTGGCAAGAAACTGAACCAGGAGCTGCTTTCATTGGACATTGATACGACCATGGTGAAAATACATGGATATATCGGTCGTCCTGAATCGGCCCGTAAGAAAGGAGCACGCCAGTTCTTCTTTGTGAATGGTCGTTATATGCGCCATCCCTATTTCCATAAGGCTGTGTCCAGTGCGTACGACAACCTGATTCCGGTGGGTGAACAAGTCTCTTATTTCATTTATTTCGAAGTGGAACCTTCCGATATAGATGTCAATATACACCCTACAAAGACAGAAATAAAGTTTGAGAATGAACAAGCCGTATGGCAGATTCTTTCTGCGGCAGTAAAGGAAACATTAGGACGTTTCAACGCGGTACCTTCAATTGATTTTGATACAGAAGGTATGCCGGACATTCCTGCCTTTGAGAATTCTCCTTATACGGTGGCACCTCCTCAAACCAGCTTTGATCCTTCTTATAATCCCTTTAATACTACAGCTGTGCCTCCTTCTGCTTACTCTTCTGCATCGGCAACCAATAAAGAAACGGAGAGGGAGAGCTTCGGACAGGATGTAAGAGAATGGGGTGCGTCTACAGGCACCTCTGTACGTTCTTCCATGAATAAAGGTGGAATGCCGGATTTTGGCAGAAGCGGAAATTATACTCCTTCGTTTGGCAGTCACAAAAATCGGGTAGAATGGGAACCTTTGTTTGAAGGGCTGGAACGTACTTCGTCGGATTCGGATATTCAACCGGAAGAAGAAGTACGACCGTTTTTCCCAGAATCAACAGAATGGGGACAGGCTTCTCAAGAAGATGCTGTTACTCCATCTTTCTCTGGTGAAGAAGGTGAAAAGCAGTCTCAGGAAAATTCCATGCACCATTATCAGTATAAAGGCAGCTATATCTTGACTTCTGTAAAGTCTGGGTTGATGATTATTAATCAGCAGCGTGCCCACATCCGTATTCTCTTCGACCGCTATATGGCGCAGATAGAAAATAGAAAGAATGCTTCCCAGCGAATGCTGTTTCCGGATATGGTACATTTCTCTCCTTCTGAGATACCTGTGCTGGAGGAGTTTATGGACGATTTGAATGCCTTGGGATTTGATCTTAGTAGTTTGGGAGGAGGTACTTACTCTATTAACGGTATTCCAGCTGGAATTGAGGGATTGAATCCAGAGAAACTGGTTACCGAAATGATACAGACTGCAATCGAGAAAGGTTGCAAAGTGAAAGAAGAGGTACAAAGTATGCTTGCACTTTCATTGGCAAAAGCAGCTGCTATTGTACCGGGGCAAGTACTGACTGATGAGGAAATGAACCGTCTGGTCGATGACTTGTTTGCCGTATCTACTCCGAACTATACGCCAGATGGAAAGACTGTGCTGACAGTATTGAAGGAAGATGATTTGGAGAAGATGTTTAAATGATAGAAATTCTACGAATAATACAATGTGTAATCCGGGTTCTCGCAAACGAGTAATCCGGATTTTTTTATTTGTATCACACTGATTTTCGATTTCATTTTTGCAACAAACGTAATTTTAATCTATCTGAAAGTTCCAAAAAGGAAAATCTGAACAGCTCCTCTTCTTTTATGAATAATCGTGTAAGTGCTTGACATACTACCTTTGCTTCAGATTAAGAAACGAGAAAAAATGAAGCAATTAGTAGTTATTTTTACACTGTGGTTAGTGTGGATGCCTGTCGGGGCACAGAAGACACTGACATTGGAAGAATGCCTGAAATTAGGCATTGAAAATAATCTCTCGCTCGAAGGAAGCCGCAATGAGATGCGGAAAGCCAAACATCTTCTTAGCGAGAATCGTGCAAAACTGTGGCCGCAAATCAGTGCGGTGGCGGGGTTCAATGACAATTTTAATCCACCGGTATCTGTCACCGATGGGTCGGCCTATGGGAATCTGTACAATGTAACTAAAACTTTGCAGTATAATGCATCGGCAGGGTTGCAGTTGCAGATGCCGCTTTATAATCAGACGGTGTATACGGCAGTTGATATTGCCCGCACCCTGAATGAATTGAACCGTCTGTCGTATGAAAAGGCACGTGAGGACCTGATTATACAAATCAGCAAGATGTATTATCTGGGGCAGAATACCATGGAGCAGCTGACACTCATTCAAGAGAACATGGTGCGGTTGCGGGAACTGCGCGACATCACTTTGGCATTCTTTGACAATGGGATGGCCATGGAGGTGGATGTAAAGCGTGTCAATATTAACTTGGAAAACCAGCAGGTGCAGTATGACAATGCAAAGTCCATGTTGGTGCAGCAGTTGAATCTTTTGAAATATGTGATGGACTATCCTGCGGAAGAAGAAATTACACTGACTCCTGTAGATACAGAAAGGATGCAGTCGGCTTCGCTGACCGGTCTTCGCAGCGATTTGTATGAATTGCAACTCTTGCAATCACAGGAGAAGCTGGCCGGGCAGCAAAAGGATTTGATTCGTCAGGGATACCTTCCTTCGCTGACACTGACCGGAAGCTGGATGTATTCAGCATATACGGATAAGGCCCGCCACTGGTTTCATTCCGGACCATCCAATCATTGGTATCCTTCTACCGGATTGGGGATTACACTTCGTGTCCCGATATTCGACGGTTTTGACAAGCGGGCACGTATCCGGAAAGCTCAGATTGACCAGGAAAATGCAAAACTGAATTATGAGAATACGCTCAAGAACATGCAGACGCAGTATCTGAATGCTACAAACGAGCTGATGAACAATCAGCGTAATTTTAAAAAGCAGAAAGACAATTATTTGCTGGCAGAAGATGTGTATCAGGTCACGACCGACCGCTATCGGGAGGGAATCGCTTCCATGACCGAGGTATTGCAGGATGAAATGCGCATGAGTGAGGCGCAGAATAATTATCTCAGTGCACACTACAACTATCAGGTGGCTAATCTTGCTTTACTGAAGCTTACAGGGCAGATGGATCGCTTGTTACAAGGAAATTAAATTCATTAAATCATTTAAAATTCAGATAATATGGAAACTCAGTATACTAGTCATACACTTCAGGAAAAGGCTTTAAAGTTAAAAAAACAACGTCGTCGTCAGATTTTGGCCAGTCTTTTAGGCATCGCTATTCTTGCATGGGGAATCGTAGAAGTAGCTTGTCTGTTTTTAGATTACAAACATACCGAAACAAGTAACGATGCACAAATTGAGCAGTATAATTCTCCGGTCAATCTGAGAGCTTCGGGTTATATCAAAAAAATCTATTTTACGGAACACCAGGATGTGCGTAAGGGAGATACCCTGTTGGTACTGGATGACCGTGAATACCGTATTCGTGTGATGGAAGCTGAGGCTGCCTTAAAGGATGCCTTGGCGGGTGCTACTGTGATAGATGCTACTTTGCAGACCACGCAGAACTCTGCTTCGGTTTATGAAGCTTCGATTGCCGAGATTGAAATTCGTCTGGCTAAACTGGAGAAAGACCGTCAGCGTTATGAGAATCTGGTAAAGCGGAACGCAGCTACTCCTATTCAGCTGGAACAGATTGAAACGGAATATGAGGCTACCCGTAAGAAACTGGAAGCAACCAAGCGTCAGCAGCGGGCTGCCATGTCAGGAGTGAAAGAGGTTTCCAATCGCAGAGAAAGCA
>UMEP01067867.1_pt1 | contig 42081 bp, 36 predicted proteins | sample 1964771 | NCBI WGS metagenome assembly UMEP01 (sample SAMEA4836022, study PRJEB28245) | human gut metagenome | biome: gut microbiome; material: fecal sample | place: Denmark | collected 2008 | reverse complement strand
CGGCTTCTCGGGCGGCGGAGGCGGCGGCGTCGGCGGAGGCGGCGGCGGAACGTTCTAGCGGTCGTAAATTATGGGATGGGCTTTTCTCGACAGCCGTCGGGGGAAGCCCATCCCTTTTTATGCGCTACCTACGAAGACTGTCCCCAACGACTAGTCACTGGGGACGTTCCTAAATGACTAGGTATGGCTGCTGGGCCTAGGCTGTTAGGTCGAGTTCGTAGAGGAAGCTTTCGCGCGGCATGTCGTGACGGCGCTCTTCGCGGTTGGCGCGGTGCGTGGCCGTGCGCTTAAAGCCATGCAGCTCGTAGAACTTCCACGAGCAGTTGGAGTCGGTGTACAGGTGCGCCCTCGTCGCCCCGCGCGAGGATAGGTACGAGACTGCGGCGTCGAGCAACACCGAGCCAACGCCCAGGCCATGGACGTCGCGATCTACGGCAAGCAGCGTGACCTCGTTGTCGTGTGGCAACGGGCTGCTTTCGAGCAGGCGGTTGTTGGTTCGGATGGTTGCGCGCACAAACGAGAGATACTCGGCGCAGGCATCGGGCTCCAGCTCGCGCATTTGCGATAGCAGTGCGCGTTCGGTATCCAGCCAATGTTCCTTAACGGTGGCGCCGGAGCTCTGTCCCGCACGCGCGAGCGCAATGCCGCGCGCCTGACCGTCGATTACGGCAACCTGCGAAAACGTCGAAGACGAAAGGCAATAGCCGAGGTCGCATGCGGCCTCGAGGCGGTTGTACTCATCGTTATCCGAATTGTTATGCCAAAGCTGCTGCAGAATCAACGCGATGGCGTCGAAGTCTTCGGTATCAAACGGTCGGTAAAGAACCCGCGAGACCATAGTGCCTCTTTCTTTTGCGGATGCATATCGAGCACAGTTCTACCACGCCATTGGCATCAAATTATGGTGCCCCTGTGTTCCATGAACTCACCGTGCCCGGTGCTGTGCCCATCCCCTCCGCGTGCAAACTTTTTATGCACATGCGCCCGTTGCGGGGTGCATCGATGCGCTCGATGCGCTACATTGAATCAGTATTTTCATTGCCGCTGCGCGAGCGCTGCAGATCGACGTATCACCGACTCACAGAGCACGGCGGCGTACCAGACAGGAGGACTGCATGGGATCTGATGTGAAGATCGCACGCGCGTTGATCTCGGTTACCGATAAGACGGGCGTCGTCGATTTCGCACGGACGCTGGTTGACGACTTTGGCGTCGAGATCATCTCTACGGGCGGCACGGCTCATGCCATCGAGGACGCGGGCGTTCCCGTAACCCCCATCGAGGAGTTCACGGGCTATCCCGAGATGATGGACGGCCGCGTTAAGACCCTGCATCCCAAGGTTCACGGCGCGCTGCTGGCCCGCCGCGATTCCGAGCAGCACATGCAGGAGGCCGCTCAGCACGGCATTAAGCTGATCGACCTGGTCGTCGTCAACCTGTACGAGTTCGAGAAGACCGTCGCCAACCCCGAGGTCACCTTCGCGGATGCCATCGAGCACATCGACATCGGTGGCCCCTCCATGCTGCGCTCTGCCGCCAAGAACGCCACAAGCGTTACCGTCATTTCCGACCCTGCCGACTATGATGCCGTCCTGGCCGAGATGCACGAGACCGGTGGCTGCACCACGCTTTCCACCCGTCGTCGCCTGCAGGTGAAGGTCTACCAGACCACCGCCGCCTACGACACGGCTATCTCCCGTTGGCTTGCCGCCCAGGCAAGCGACGTGGCGGATACCTCTGCCAAGCTCGAGATCTCGTTGGAGAAGGTCGACGACCTGCGCTATGGCGAGAATCCTCAGCAGAAGGCTACGGTCTACCGCTTTGCCGAGGGCTGCGAGAACACCGCGAGCTCGCAGTTCCCGCTCGTTGGCTCCGAGCAGATCCAGGGCAAGCCGCTCAGCTACAACAACTATCTGGATGCCGATGCCGCTTGGAACCTGGTCCGCGAGTTCGACGAGCCGGCCTGCGTGATCCTCAAGCACCAGAACCCCTGCGGTTCCGCCGTTGCCGAGGACATCACGGCTGCCTACGACCGAGCTTTTGCCTGCGATCCCAAGAGCGCCTTCGGCGGCATCATCGCCTGCAACCGCGAGGTTCCCTTTGATCTGGTTGAGCACTTTGCCGATCAGAACAAGCAGTTCGTCGAGGTCATCATCGCCCCGAGCTACACCGCCGAGGCGCTCGAGCGCATGGCCAAGCGCCCCAACTTGCGCGTGCTGGCCACCGGCGGCGTGGACCACGGCGCCCAGGTGGAGCTGCGCTCCGTCGACGGCGGCATGCTGGTGCAGGAGGTCGACCACGTGACCGAGGATCCCGCGACCTTTACGTTCCCCACCGACCGCAAGCCCACCGACGCCGAGATGGCCGAGCTCGAGTTTGCCTGGAAGGTCTGCAAGGGCGTCAAGTCCAACGCCATCCTGGTTTCCAAGGGCAAGGCCGGCATTGGCATGGGCCCGGGTCAGCCTAACCGCGTTGACTCCGCACTGCTTGCCTGCGAGCGTGCCGAGGACTTCTGCGAGCGTGAGGGCGTGGAGAAGGGCGGCTTTGCCTGCGCAAGCGACGCATTCTTCCCGTTCCGCGACAACGTCGACGTGCTTGCCGCGCACGGCGTGACCTGCATCATCCAGCCCGGCGGCTCCAAGCGCGATGACGAGAGCATTCAGGCCTGCAACGAGCACAATATTGCTATGGTCTTTACCGGCGCCCGCCACTTTAGGCACTAAGTTTCGCCCCGGAACAAAATAATCTCTGCAAAAGACGGCTGCTCCGTTTGGAGGGCCGTCTTTTTGGTATAAGAGGACGGAATGACTAACACGAAAGGTACAACCATGCCCCAGATTGATGATGCCGAGCTGTTTGGCAATGCCGAGGATCAGCGTGCGTACGAGGACTTTTGCGCCAATCAGGAGGCGGTCGAGAAGTTTACGCTCGACAAGCCCGCGCTTGTCTGCCGTTGGCGCATGTCCAATAAAAAGGTGCCCATGCTCAACCGCCACATTCGCGCACTGTCCGAGCGCCTGGTGCAGGGCGAGCCGCTTACCCATAACATGCTCAGCTGGGCCAAACAGCACGTTGAGTGGTCGCTTGCCGAGGGCGATTACACTGCGCACGACGGCGTACTCATGCTGGTGATCGACATCAACGGCAACGCCGCCATGACGGTGGGGGAGTACGAGCCGCTCGCCGATACGTCGGCCAAGGCGCTGCGTGCCCGTTCCGCCGAGGCCCGCTCCGAGGCCGACGAGACCGGCGTGGCGCCCGAGCTGCTCGCCGCCGTCGATAACGGCGAGCTTGCCTTTGTGGCGCCAGCGGACGAGTGCCTGTGCGGCACGGCGACACTCATCGAGCAGCTGGCCCAGACCAAGGGCATCCCGGTCACGCGCGTAGACATTCCCGCGCAACTCAAGGGCGCGCTGTTCCTGGTGAGCGACGAGCACGGCGTGGTTCCCGCAACCGAGACGGACGCTGCGGAGGCCGACGCCGCCACGGTCGCCTTCTTCGCCGAAGGCTACGAAAAGCTCCGTGCCCGCCGCTCCTAACCTCAAGGCGGGGTGGGCTTACTGAAGCGAGCGAGCGCGTTCGATGGCGTAGGCGAGCGACAGCTGCTCCATCTCCGGGGCGCATTTGTAGCTCAGTCCGGTGAGAGCCGTCACCTTATCGAGGCGATATCGAATCGTGTTCGGGTGCTGGCTCGTCTGCTTGGCGGTTCGCTCGATACGTCGGTCGTTCTCAATGAATGCGGCGAGCGTGGATTCCAGTTCGCTGCCATGCTCACTGTCGTGCTCACGTATCGGCGAGAGAATCGCCTCCGAGAACGATCGCATCTCCGGGGTTTCCGCAAAAGGCATCACGGTTCTCAGGATGCCGAGCTGCGTATAGCGGACGGGACCCTCGGCTCGTTGACAAGATAGGCGCTGTGCGTAAATCGCCTGCGAGATCGCCTGCGCCACCGCCTCGTCCCCAAACAGAATATCGCTGATGCCGAGCCCTTCCGCTCCGCCATCGATACCGCTAGCCTCGATGAGCTCCGTGAGTGCCTGCACGATTCGCTCCACATCGAGCGTCTGTTCCGAGTCGCTTGTCGCTACGAATAACAAACCTCCGTCATAGGGTGCCAGCATGTTGTGGCATCCGGCGAGGGTCGATTTTGCACAGAGACGTTCGATTTGCAAAAACGCACGCGGGTCGAGGGGCTCTGCAAACGATGCGAACAGGGCGACCGCTTCGTCCAGAAATGACGGGTTGAGGCCTCGGATGCGTCGGCAGATGGACTCGGGCGATACGTCTGTCCTCAGGGCATCGATCTCGCGCTGTACGAAGTCGATGGACGCGAGCTGCTCGATATGCCGTTTGACCTCATAGATGACGCTGTCAAAGAACAGTGAGTCGTCGGTCGTGAGAAAGACCGGGTAGTGCCGCGCGTTGGCGTAGCGGATGGCTTGGTCGGGAATCGGGATGTGCAGGACGTTTTTGATGATGAGACCGCTCGTTCCCTTGGCGACGAGGTATTTCACGGCTTCAGTGATGAGGTACGGGTCGTCCTTCGCATAGAGGAAAGTGCTGAGGATGATCTCGTCTGAGCTGAAGTTGACGCGCTGGTACTTGTTCTTGAGGCCGGGCATGAGTTCATAATCGAGGATCCCGACGCCAGAGACGGCACGCGAGACGCCATCGCTGCCGGCGATTATACGGACCGACCCCTCATATTCCCGTGAGAAGTCCGAGATGGTGTATAGCATCAGCATCACCTTGTAAATCATTACAATAAGTACCTGTACAAATAGGATAATTGCACATCCGTATGCCTTTGATGCGATAAATAGTTCAAATACCTGCTGATAGAACGAAAAATCAGATCGAAAATCGTTGTAGATTCCAACAAGAAATGATCCTTGGCGGCATCGTTACTAAACCGTACAGTGAAGCAACGTAAAGCTTTCGCTGAGAGGAGCGATGATGGGGCAGATGGTGGTGCTTTCGGCCGAGGAAGTTTCCAAGGTGCTGACGATTGAGGATGCAATCGCTGCCGTGGAGGAGGCATATCGCCAGAAGGCAACGGGCAAGGGTGTTGCGTGGCCGATGGTATATGAGCAGTTCGAACCCGGCGTGGCCGATATGGATATCCGCTCGGGCGAGTTAGCGTGAAGCGGCCTCTTCGGTCTCAAGCTCACTGCTTGGTTCTCTCAGAATCCCAAAAAGGGGCTGCCCGAGATCTTTGGCACCACGCTGCTGTGCGACAACGCGACGGGAGAGCCGTTGACGCTGCTCAATGCCTCCGCCGTCACTGGACTTCGCACCGGTGCCGCCGCTGCGCTCGGTGCCAAGTGGCTGGCTCGGGCGGATGCGTCCAAACTGCTTGTTGCGGGTGCCGGCCATATGAGCACCTATATGGTGGCGGGCGTGCTCGCCGCCTGTCCCAAAGTGAGTGAGGTCAAGGTGTGGGAGCCGGTTTCCGATGCCGCGCCCGAGGCCCGCGTCGAGCGCATGCGAGACGAGGTCGCCCATATCTTGGGCGCCTGCGAGCATGTTCGCGAGGCATCCACCTATTCCATCGAGGCGACGGCCGACGGCCAAGGTGTCGCGGCAGAGGCCGACATCATCGTGACGATCACGCCGGCGACCAAGCCCATCATCCCCGATGCATGGGTGCGCCCCGGTACGCATATCTCCTGCGTCGGTGCCGACATGCCCGGCAAGCAGGAGCTCGCCTCGGCGCTTGCCACCCGTGCCGCTGTTTACGTCGACGACCGCGAGCAATCGGTCGCGTCCGGTGAGCTGGAGATTCCGGTTGCCGAGGGTGTCATCACGCCCGAGGACATTAGAGCGGAGCTCGGCGAAGTCATCGCCGGCACGGCTGCGGGGCGTTCGGATGACGAGCAGGTGACGGTGTTCGATACGTCGGGCATCGCCGTTCAGGACCTTTCGGCATCGAAAATCGCCTACGACCGCGCCATCGAGGCGGGGCTGGGCACCGTGGTGGAACTGTAAGAAAGTCAAGGAAAGGAAACGACAATGCAGATCAAGGATTTCGCCGTCGAGCAGTGGATGAACGAGTGGGAGACCAAGTGCACCCACAACGTTGCGGAGACGTGCGTCTACTCCCTCACGCTCGACCAGCTGTTCGAGCTTACGAATACCGACAAGAGGGCGTGGCTCGATAACCTGTGCTCGCGCCGATTCACCTACGGAGACATCGAGGGACAGCCTGGCTTCCTCGAGGGGGTCGCGCGTCTCTATAAGACGGTTGAGCCCGGGCATATCGTGCCCACGCACGGCGCGACCGGTGCCAACTCCCTGGTTATTTCCACGCTCGTCGAACCGGGCGATCACGTAGTTTCCGTCAAGCCCACCTACCAGCAGCTTTACTCGATTCCCGAGATGTGCGGTGCGAAGGTCGATATCCTTCAGCTCGATCGCAAGAACGGCTACCACGTCGACGTCGACGCGCTCGATGCCCTGGTGACCGACGATACCAAGCTCATCTGCATCAATAACCCGGACAACCCCACGGGCGCCCTGCTCGACACCGATACGCTCAAGGCGATTGTCGAGGTCGCACGCAAACACGACGTGTGGGTGCTCTGCGACGAGGTCTACCGTCTGCTTACTCAGACGGATGAGTACTCCGAGTCCGTGATCGACCTGTACGACAAGGCCATCGTCACCGCATCCATGTCCAAGGTCTGGTCGTTCGCCGGCCTGCGTCTGGGCTGGGCGGTCACCAAGAGCCCGGAGCTCCGTCGCGCGCTGCTCTCGCATCGCGACTACAACCTGATTTCCGCCGGCATATTCAGCGAGTCGGTGGCGGAGCTGATTCTGGGCAACGCTTCCGTGATCCTTGAGCGCAGCCGTCGCATCGTCCGTCAGAACCTTGCTGTTCTGGAGAAGTGGGTCGAGAGCGAGCCGCACCTGTCGTTCGTCAAGCCCGAGGCGGGTACCACTGCGCTCGTGTATTACGACTACGACATCGACTCCAGGACGTTCTGCATCGACATGATTAAGAAGTCCGGCGCGCTCGTCACCCCGGGCGATTGCTTCGAGGAGCCCAAGAGCATGCGCATCGGCTATGCATACTCCGATAACACCGACGACCTGCAGAAGGGCCTGGATGCCATCTCTGCATACATGCGTACGCTCGAGTAGAGGCTCGAGGTCGAAGTGATGGGGCCGATCGGTTTAGGACCGAGGCCCCTATTTTCTCTTAAGGCTATCGAACACTTTTGTCATATTAGGTGCCCACGGGGTCGTATCGTTGCGACGCCGTGGGCATAATGGTGTGGAAGGTGCGAGTTACGCGAAATGGGAGGACACATGGCGCTGATCTATGTCGTTGAGGACGACGAGCCCATTCGTCGTGAGCTTATCGACATCCTTGCCCGCGCCGGGTTTGAAATCGAGGCCTGCGAATCGTTTGAGCATGTCTCGCGCGATATTCTCGCCGCCGCGCCCGACCTGGTGCTGCTCGACCTCACACTTCCCGTCAAGGACGGCCAGCATATCTGCCACGAGGTTCGCCGCGAATCCGAGGTTCCCATTATCGTCCTCACGTCGCGCACGACCGAGATCGACGAGGTCATGGCCATGACGCTCGGCGCGGACGACTTTGTTCCCAAGCCCTACAGCGCCCGTGTGCTCGTGGCGCGCATCAACGCACTGCTGCGTCGCACCGCGGCGGCAGGCGAGCGCAGCACACTTGTCCACAAGGGGCTGGAGCTCGACCTCGCCCGCTCCATGGTTACCAACACGCAAACCGGCACTAGCACCGAGCTCACCAAAAACGAGCTGCGTATCCTCTCACTGCTTCTGAGCCGCGCGGGCAAGATTGTTTCGCGCTCGGCCATCATGCAGGACCTGTGGGACTCCGACGCCTTCGTGGACGACAATACGCTCACCGTCAACATCAACCGCCTGCGCACCACGCTCGAAAAAATCGGCATCAAGGGGTATTTGACAACGCACCGCGGCCAAGGCTATTCGGTCTAGGGGCCGGCTATGTCGTTTGGCAAGTTCTTTAAAGACGCGCTGCTTCCCGTCGCCGTGTGGACGTGTGGCGTGCTGCTGAGCTGCTTTGTGCTGACGGTCGCCGGTGCACCCGTCTCTATCGTGGTCGTGGCGGTCGGCGTGTCCTTTATCTTTGGCATGCTCGGCATCGTGATCGAATACGCGCGCCGTCGTCGTTTTCTGCGCCAGCTGGAGCGTGCGGCAGAGGAGCTCGAGAGTCCCGCATGGGTGCAGGAGATGGTGCAATGCCCGACCTATGCCGAGGGCGAGCTCGAATACGAGGTCTTGCGCCGGGTGGGCAAAGCCGCTTGCGACGAGGTTGCCGAAGGCAGGCGTCAGACCGATGACTATCGCGACTATATCGAGAGCTGGGTCCACGAGGCCAAGCTGCCTCTGGCGGCAGCCCATCTGATTTTGGAAAACCTGGACGGCAGCGAAGATGACCTGTCGCGCGTAGATGACCTTGGTCGCGAGCTTGCCCGCGTGGAGCGCTATATCGACCAGGCGCTGTACTATGCGCGCTCGGAAGTCGTGGAGCGCGACTACCTGATTCGCCGCTGGGATCTCAAGACCTTGGTGACGGGCGCGATTAAAGCCAACGCGCGCGAGCTTATCGCGGCGCACGTGGCTCCGGTGTGCGAGAACCTCGACTTTGAGGTCTTTACCGACGAGAAGTGGCTCGAGTTTATTCTGGGCCAGCTCATTCAGAACAGCATTAAATATGCGCGCGAGGATGGCGCGAAGATCGTGTTTTCGGGTGCGCTGTTGGACGAGGGCCTGGCAAGCGAGCGCATCGAGCTTGCCGTCGCGGATAACGGCTGCGGCGTGAGCGCGGCCGACCTGCCGCGCGTGTTCGAGAAGGGCTTTACCGGCGACAACGGCCGCACCACCAAGCGCGCAACGGGCATCGGCCTCTACCTGGTGGCGCGCCTGTGCTCCAAGATGGGCATCGACGTCACCGCGGCATCGGAGCCGGGCGAAGGCTTTGTCGTAACATTCGCTTTTTCAACGAACAAGTTCCAATACTTTGAGTAACGCACACGGCAAACGGCCGCCCAAACAAAACGTGCCGCCCCAAACGGGGCGGCACGCCATCTTTTATCAGCCAACTCGTTGAAGTACGGTGACGAAGGCGCAAGGCCGGGAGGGGTTATCTAAGCCGACATCCCGCAGCCGCGAAGCGGCGAGGACGTCGGCGTGATAACCCCGCAGGCCCTGCGCCGGCGGGAAGGAACCTACTTCACGACCAAGATGTCGCAGTCCGTATTGCGCAGCAGGAACGTCGAAATCGAGCCCAGGAGCGCATACTTGATCGAGGACAGGCCGCGGGCGCCGCAGAGCACCAGGTCGGGCTTGACCACGTCGAGCATCTCGTCCTTGAGCGTCTCGCGAATGCGGCCGGCGCGAATCATGACCTCGACCTCGGGAATATCGGGATTGGCCTTGGCCTCTTCGAGCTGCTTGGCGATGGAGTTCTTAAATGCCTCCTCTAGGCCGTTGACCAGATCGACCGGATAGGAACCGGCGCTCTCGAGCGCCGTGGAATCGATAACGTGGCCGATGATTAGCTTGGCGCCGTTGTTCGCGGCGACCTTGATGGCGCGTGCGAGCACAAAATCCTGCTGCTCAGTACCGTCGAGTGAAACAAATACCTTGGTGTAGCCCTCGTTCATGGTTTCCTCCTTGGTCTATCGCACGGGCGCGGGGCTCGTGCGTCGGGCGGGCGCGGGCGCGTTGGCCGCCGGACACTTTATCTTGTTGCAGTTATACCCAAGGATTTGGGTTTGACCGCTCGCAATTCTGTGAACGGGCGAGTTTTTTGGTAAGGGTAGGCGCAGGCGCGCCGCCAACGGTTGATAATGGGACATCGCCCGCACCGTCCGCAGAACAATATCGGCGGGTGTCTAACGAGGGGGTCCCTTTGGATATTATCGAGCTTCTAAAATCTGCCTTCATGGGCCTGGTCGAGGGCATCACCGAATGGCTGCCTGTTTCGTCGACCGGTCACATGATCTTGGTGGACGAGTTCGTCAAGATGAACGTGAGCGAGACGTTCTGGAATATGTTCCTGGTCGTGATTCAGCTCGGCGCCATTCTGGCCGTCTGTGTGCTGTTCTTCCATGAGCTCAATCCGTTCTCGCCCAGCAAGGGCAAGGAGGGCCGTCGTGACACCTGGGTGCTGTGGGGCAAGATTGTGCTCGGCTGCATTCCTGCGGCGGCGATCGGTCTGCCGCTCAACGACTGGATGGAGGAGCATTTCTACAATGCTCCCGTCGTGGCGCTGGCGCTCATTGTGTACGGCGTGCTGTTTATCGTGATCGAGAACTGGCGCGCGAGCAAGCGCGAGGAAATGGCCGTTGCCGGTTCGTTTGGTTCGCGTGCTGTGGTGTCGGGTGGACGTCCCGCCGGTGCACACTTTGCGGCGCCCGCGGCAGATGTTGCCGAGGACGAGGGCGATGACGAGGATCTGGACTTTGGCTCCATCGCCACGCTCGAGGACCTAAGTTGGAAGACCGCACTGGGCATCGGATGCTTCCAGGTGCTCTCGCTGATTCCGGGCACGTCGCGCTCCGGTTCCACCATCATCGGCGGCCTGCTTTTGGGCTGCACGCGTTCGGTGGCGTCCAAGTTTACGTTCTTCCTGGCCATCCCTGTCATGTTTGGCGCGAGTGCGCTCAAGCTGGTCAAGTATTTCATCATGGGCGGTACGTTCGGCGCCAACGAGGTCGCCATCCTGGGCGTGGGCTGCGTTGTGGCCTTTGTGGTTTCGCTCATCGCCATTAAGTGGCTCATGGGCTTCGTCCGCCGTCACGACTTCAAGTGCTTCGGCGTCTACCGCATCATTCTGGGCATCGTGGTGCTCGCGTACTTCTTCGTCCTGGAGCCGATGCTCGGCCTCTAACTTAGTCGACGCTGCGCGGCGGTCAGGGCGACAACTTGTCATTCAAAGGGGGTGGCATGACCAAAAGGTCTATGCCGCCCCCTTTCATGCCAATTTGTTCGCCCTGACCGTCGCTCGCTGCTGCTGCCATGACATCGGTGGTTTCGTGATTGTCAATAGATTGGTGCAAAGTAACCTGACCCCATTGCGCCAAATCCGCTGGGGCGGGCCTGACGGTGGCGCACGGAGTCGAGGTGTGATTTGCGTCGGTGTCCGCGCGGCTCGGTATACTGGTACGGCTCAAACTATGGCGCTGCCCGCAGGCGCGCCGTCCGTCAGATGAGGAGTCGCCCATGACCCAGCCCCTGCCCTGGGAAAAGAACACCGCGGTACCCGTGCCGCCCGCGCCGGAACCCGTGCCGCTCGATGCGTACACCGCCCCCGCTGCGCCGGAGCCCGAGCTCGTTCCGCTCGACATCTACGACGCTCCCGCGCCGGCACCCAAGCCCGCCAAGCCGCTCGTCGACATCGACAGCCTTAATCCCGCCCAGCGCGAGGCGGTCCTGACCACCGAGGGTCCGTTGCTGGTGCTTGCCGGCGCCGGCTCGGGCAAGACCCGCGTCTTGACCTTCCGCATCGCACATATGCTCGGCGACCTGGGTGTTAAGCCCTGGCAGATCCTTGCCATCACGTTTACCAACAAGGCCGCGGCCGAGATGCGCGAGCGTCTGGCGGCACTCATCCCCAGCGGTACCCGCGGCATGTGGGTGTGCACCTTCCACGCCATGTGCGTGCGCATGCTGCGCGAGGACGCCGACCTGCTGGGCTACACCGGTCAGTTCACCATCTACGATGACGATGACTCAAAGCGCATGGTGCGTGACATTATGCAGGCGCTCGGTATCGAGCAAAAGCAGTTCCCCATCAACATGATCCGCAGCAAGATCAGCTCGGCTAAAAACGCCATGATCGGGCCCGAGGACATGCTCAAATCCGCCGACAGCCCTAATGACAAAAAGGCTGCGCAGGTCTACCTGGAGCTGGAGCGCCGCCTGCGCGCCGCCAACGCGATGGACTTCGACGATCTGCTCGTGCGCACGCTCGAGCTGCTGCGCACCCGCCCCGAGGTGCTCGACAAGTACCAGGAGCGCTTCCGCTACATTAGCGTCGACGAGTATCAGGACACCAACCACGTCCAGTACGAGATCGCCAACCTGCTGGCCGCCAAGTACCAAAACCTCATGGTCGTGGGCGATGACGATCAGTCCATTTATAGCTGGCGTGGCGCCGACATCACCAATATCCTGGACTTTGAGAAAGACTTCAAAAACTGCAAGACCGTCAAGCTGGAGCAGAACTATCGCTCCACGGGTCACATCTTGAGCGCCGCCAATGCTGTGGTGCGCCACAACTCGCAGCGCAAGGACAAGCGCTTGTTTACGGCCGAGGGCGATGGCGAGAAGATCCAGGCCTTCCAGGCGAGCGACGAGCGCGACGAGGGCCGCTGGATTGCCGGCGAGATCGAAAAGCTGCACTCCAAGGGCACGAGCTACGACGATATCGCCGTGTTCTATCGCACCAACGCCCAGTCGCGTATCCTCGAAGATATGTTCCTGCGCGCAGGCGTGCCCTACAAGATCGTGGGTGGCACGCGATTCTTCGACCGTGCCGAGATCCGCGACGTCATGGCCTACCTCAAGATGATCGTGAACCCGGCAGACGAGATGAGCGTCAAGCGCGTCATCAACACGCCGCGCCGCGGCATCGGCTCCACCTCGATCCAAAAGATCGAGCAGCTGGCGCGCGACAACCGCTGCTCGTTCTTCCAGGCTTGTGAGATCGCGTGCGCCGAGACCGGCATGTTTAGCGCCAAGGTGCGTAACGGCCTGTCGAGCTTTGTGGCGCTGGTGCGCGAGGGCCGCCGCATGGACGGCGAGCTCAAGGACGTCGTCGAGATGATTGTCGATAAGACGGGCCTGCTGCAGGCTTTCCGCGCCGAGGGCACCATGGAGTCCGAGAGCCGCGCCGAGAACATCCAGGAATTCCTGGGCGTTGCCGCCGAATTCGAGGAGACGCACGAGGATATCGAAGGTACGCTCGAGAGCTTGGAAGAGCTGCGCGCTGCCGGTGTTGCCGATGTACCTGCCAGCGTCGAGCTCGAGCCTGTCGTGCTGAGCGCGCCCGCGCCCGAGCCGGGGCCGTCCGCCCCGGCATCCTCGTTTGAGGCGCTCGTTGGCGCGCGTGACGCCGCGGGCTCCAATCCGCTCGATAGCTTGGCCGCTCCGGCGCTGTCTCCGCAGGATGCCCTGGCCGCCGCCATCGCGGGCAACGCCTATGCCTCACCGACGGAGCTGCCGGCGGGTGCCGTGCATGCCGGCGAGATTGAGCGCACCTACGGTCCGCTCACCTGTAAGGCGCTGCCGGCACTCATGGAGTGGCTGGCCCTGCGCTCCGACTTGGATTCCCTGGCCGGCGAGACGCATGCCATTACCATGATGACCATCCACTCCGCCAAGGGCTTGGAGTTCCCGGCGGTGTTCGTGGCCGGCATGGAGGAGGGTATCTTCCCGCACGTGCACGACTTTGGCGGTAGTGACGATCCGGGCAAGCTCGAGGAGGAGCGTCGCTTGGCCTACGTCGCCATCACGCGCGCTCGCAAGCGCCTGTTCCTGACCTATGCGGCCACGCGTCGCACCTACGGCTCGACCTCTGCCAACCCGCGCTCGCGCTTCCTCAACGAGATTCCGTTTGAGGACATCGAGTTTAGCGGTATCGGTTCTGCCGGTTTTGAGGGCACGGGCTGGGAGAAGCGCGGCGACCGTCACGGCACGTTTGGCTCGGGTATGGGCTCGGACATGTATGGCGGCAAGGTGTTTGGCTCGCATACGCGCTCGACCGGCGGTTCCGGTTCGCGCGGCGGATCGAGCTTTGACGATTTCTTTGGTGGCAGCACTTATGGCACCGAGCGCCATCGTGGGGTTTCGCCCGACGCCGGCCGTGTTGCCTCGACCTTTGGCTCGGGCGCGCCGCGAGCCAAAAAGCCGTCATCTAAGGTGTCGCCAACGGTGGAACGCAAGGTCGATCGCGCCAGCGCATCGCAGGACTTTGCCGCGGGCGATACCGTGAGCCATAAGACCTTTGGCACGGGCACCGTGATCTCGGTCGCCGGAGACATGATCGAGGTTCAATTCGAAAAGACCGGCCAGACCAAAAAGCTGATGAAAGGTTTTGCGCCAATCGTCAAGCTGCAGTGATCCCGGCGGACCTGGGCGGGCGTATAGGGCAACATCGCCTGCTCGGGCAGTCCTGCGCAAGACGGAGGCCACATTAAGTGGCCTCCTTTGCGTGCGGAACTCGCGATCGATGTTGCCCTATACGCCCGCCCAGGTCCTTGGGTAACGTTGCTAGACGAGCGTTGCTTTGCTCGTTCGCTTTTTGGTCTGGAGAGCCGGGTGGGCTGATATATATGGACAAGGGGCTCCCCCGTTGGTGAACGGGGGAGCCCCTTGTTGCGTTTTGGTTGTTGTTGCGACCTACAGGTGGCTGATGATCAGTTCCATCTTGCCTTCGAGGTCGATGGAGCTGACGGTGCTCGGGGCCAGCAGGTGGCTTCCCTTGTGGACGGGGTCGCCGCAGACGGTGCCTTCGCCGTCGATGACCGACAGGCACATGAAGGGCCAGCGCTGGTCGAGGGTCTTGCTGCCGTTAACGCGCACGCGATCGACGGTGTAGCAGGGGCAAGACTCGAGCTCGGTCACGCCGTCCACCTCGGGCGCGGTCACCGTGCCGTCGGTCGGAGCCTGAGCATCAAAGTTTATGCAGTCGAGGCTCTGCTCAATGTGCAGGGGACGCAGTTTGCCGTCGGTGCCGGGACGGTCGTAGTCGTACAGACGATACGTCACGTCGCTCGACTGCTGCGTCTCCAAAATGAGCGTGCCGGTCTTGATGGCGTGCACGGTACCGGAATCGATCTGGAAAAAGTCGCCCTTGTGGATCGGCAGTACATTGAGCATATCGTCCCAACGGCCGTCCTTGATCATCCGCGCGGCCTCGGCGCGGTCGTGCGCACGCTGGCCGACGATGATCGTGGCGCCGGGCTCGCAGTCCAGTACATACCAGCACTCGGTTTTGCCTAGGCTGCCGTTCTCGTGCTCGGCGGCGTACTCGTCGTTGGGGTGAATCTGGATCGAAAGGTCGTCCTTGGCGTCCAGAATCTTAATGAGCAGCGGGAACTCCTTGCCCTCGCAATTGCCAAAGAGCTCGCGGTGCTCGGCCCACAGCCATGACAGCGTGTGACCGGCGTACGGGCCCTCCACAATCTGGCAGTCGCCGTTGGGATGGGCCGAGATGGCCCAGCACTCACCGATGGGACCCTCGGGAATGTCGTAGCCAAACACGGTTTCGAGCTGGCGCCCGCCCCAGATCTTCTCGTGGAAGATCGGCGTGAGTTTAATCAAATCGGACATGTGCATACTCCCATAAGGTTGTGCGGGTGCCCCGCAAGACAGCTCAAAACGAGCACCCACCGGATTACAAAACTAGGCCAGCGTTACGTTGTGCAGCTCAAAGCGGTCGCCTACGTTGTGCGAGATAGAATATTCAAACGCGGTGCCGCTATCCAAGAAGCCAATCTGATTGAGTTCGAGCAGGGGAGAGCCAGGTTTGGTGTCCAGGCGCTCAGCTTCTTCCTCGGTTGCTGCCACGGCGCGAATGGTACGGTGGAAGCTCGAAATCTTCAGCCCGCATTGCTCGCGGATAAAGCGGTAGACCGATCCGTACAGGTCCTTCTTTTTCAGCCCCGGAATCAGCTCGAGGGGCATGTAGGTGTACTCGATAACGATGGGCTTCTCGTCGGCCTGACGCACGCGCACGATGTGATAGGCAAAGTCATCCTCGGCAATTCCCAGCTGGGCTGCGATGTCCGCTGGTGGATTAACGATCGAGAAATCGTAGACCACCGAGGTCACCTTCTCCCCGCGATGCTCGTACGAAAAGCCTTGGGCGCGGTCGTTCTTGCCTTGGAAAAACACCTGGCCGGGAAGCCCCGCCGTGTCCTTGACGTAGGTGCCCGATCCGCGCCGGCTGGTGATCAAGCCCTCCTCGGTAATCTGCTCAATCGCACGTTTGACGGTGATCTTAGAAACGCTATACAGCTCGCAAAACTCTACGACGGTGGGAAGCTTGTCGCCCGGTTTAAGTGCGCCGTCCTCGATGCTTCGACGAATGTCTGCAGCTATCGCCTCGTATTTGGGAATCATGCAATCCTCCCTTCATTATTTGCGTTGATATAAAGAGAGTATACCTACTTAAAAAGCATCCATATGGCTTTCATCAAAGAAGTTCGATAAAGAAAAATAAAAAAGACGCTTTACAGAATAAATTAGAGCGCTATAGTTATAGACAACAAGCGAGATGCATTGGCGTTTGCTTGTACTGTTTGGAGACGGTTTTGCTTTGGCAGGTTGGATATCGGTATGACCGGTGCGCGCCCGCGCCGGATAACCTGCCAAAGCAAACCCGTCTCCAACCGGAAGCTCTAGAACACGAAAGCGAGGACTTTGATGGCACAGTATCAGCTGCCCAACGACTTCTTCTTTGGCGCTGCTATGTCCGGCCCGCAGACTGAGGGTCAGTGGAACCAGGGCGGCAAGCTCGAGAACCTGTGGGACACCTGGTCCATCCAGGATCTGGGTTCGTTCTACAACTGCGTTGGCTCTTATGCCGGCAATGACTTTATGGCCAAGTACCAGGAAGACCTTCGCATTTTGAAGGACTTGGGCCTGGATACCTATCGCACTTCCATCCAGTGGAGCCGTCTGCTCGATGCCGACGGCAACCTTAATGAGGAGGGCGCTGCGTGGTATCACGAGCTGTTCCGCGCCTCTCGCGAGGCCGGCCTGGAGCCGTTTGTCAACTTGTACCACTTTGACATGCCCACCTACCTCTTTAACCGTGGCGGCTGGGAGAGCCGTGAGGTTGTCGAGGCTTACGCGCATTACGCCGACGTCGCCTTCCACGAGTTTGGCCAGGAGATTAAGTACTGGTTCACCTTTAACGAGCCCATCGTCGAGCCCGAACAGCGCTATCAGGAGGGCGTGTGGTTCCCGCAGCTTCACGACTTTAGCCGCGCCCGCACCGTGCAGTATCACATCTCGCTGGCGCACGCGCTGGCCGTGGCCAACTACCGTCGCGCCTATGACGAGGGCGCTGTTCGCGCCGATGCTAAGATCGGCATGATCAACTGCTTTACCCCGGTCTACACCAAGGAGAACCCTAGCGAGGCAGACCTCGAGGCCGTGCGTATGACCAGCGGCATCAACAATCGCTGGTGGCTCGACCTTATTACCAAGGGCGAGCTTCCCGCCGACGTGCTCGACAGCCTGGCCGAGGGTGGCGTTAAGCTCCCGTTCCGTGCCGGCGACCAAGAGATTCTCAAGCAGGGTGTTGTCGACTGGCTCGGCTGCAACTACTACCATCCCACGCGTGTTCAGGCGCCGGCGAGCAAAGTCGACCAGTACGGCCTGCCGCATTTTGCCGACGAGTACGTATGGCCCGACGCCGTTATGAACGAGAGCCGCGGCTGGGAGATCTACCCGCAGGGCCTCTACGACTTTGGCATGGACTGCGCTAAGAACTACCCCGATCTTGAGTGGTTCGTTTCCGAGAACGGCATCGGCATCATGGACGAATACAAGAACCGCGATGCCGAAGGAACCATCCAGGATGACTACCGCGTCGACTTTGTGCGCCAGCACCTGGAGTGGGTTGCCAAGGCAATCTCCGAGGGCGCCAAATGCCGGGGCTATCACTACTGGGCCGTCATCGATAACTGGTCTTGGGCTAATGCCTTTAAGAATCGTTACGGCTTTGTCGAGGTCGACCTTATGGACGGCTACAAGCGCCGCCTTAAGAAGTCGGCGGCCTGGCTCAAACAGGTCGCCACGACCCACGTGGTTGATTAGCGACCGGGCGAACGCCCAGACCGCGCGCCGCCGCGCGCAACACATGGCACATCTGGTGGCAGAGGGCGACAGACCACCGTGCGCATAGGAAAAGGCCGGATTTGAAAGTTAGGAGCAATCATGGCCAGTGACAACGGAAAGAGCTTCCTCGACAAGTTTGCCGAGGTCTCTGCGAAGGTGGGAAACCAGGTTCACCTGCGTTCCCTGCGTGACGCCTTCGCGACCATCACGCCGCTCTATATCCTTGCGGGTATCGCGGTTCTTATTAACAACGTCGTGTTCCCTCTGTTCCCGCTCGATGCGGCGGGCCTTGCCAACCTCCAGACCTGGGGTTCGGCAATTACGCTGGGCACCCTCAACGTCTCTGCCATTATCTTGGCCGGATTGATTGGCTACAGCCTCGCTAAGAACAAGCGTTTCGATAACCCGCTCGCTTGCGTGGTCGTCGCTATCTCTGCTTTCGTCATCATGATGCCGCAGCAGATCACCGCCACGCTTGCCGCCACGAGCCCGCTGCTCACCGACAAGATCACCTCCGCCGAGGTCACGGGCGCCCTTTCGACTGCCAACACCGGCACCAACGGTCTGTTCTCGGCTATTATCATCGCCCTGCTTTCCGTCTCGCTCTTCATCAAGATTTCTGGCGTCGAGAAGCTCAAGGTTAAGCTGGGCGAGGGCGTGCCCCCCGCGGTATCCAACTCCTTCAACGTCATGATCCCGATGCTGCTCAACCTCGCGATCTTCGCTCTTGCCGCAGCCCTGCTCGCCGTGTGCGCTGGCACCGATCTGTGCACCATCATCTCCACGTGCATCTCCAACCCGCTCAAGAGCATCATGAACGCCGGTCCGTGGGCTGTTATCCTCATCTACACCCTTGCCAACCTGCTGTTCTGCGTCGGTATTCACCAGTCCACCATCTCTGGCGCTACCGTCGAGCCGATCCTGACCATGCTCATCGTCGACAACATGGCTACCTTTGCCGCCGGTGGCACCATCCAGCCCGATCACTACATGAACATGCAGATCGTTAACAGCTTCGCCCTCATCGGCGGCTCGGGCTGCACCCTCATGCTTCTGCTCGACACGCTCCTGTTCTCCAAGAACAAGGCTTCCGAGACCGTTTCCAAGATGGCTATCCTGCCTGGTCTGTTCAACATCAACGAGCCGGTTATCTACGGTTACCCCATCGTGTACAACCTGCCGCTCATGATCCCGTTTGTTCTTCTTCCCGACCTGTTCATCGGCATCACCTATGGCCTTACCTGCGCAGGCATCATCAGCCCCTGCATCGCCCAGGTGCCTTGGACCATGCCTCCCGTCATCAATGCCCTGCTCGCTACGGGCTTTGACTGGCGCGCCGGCGTGTGGCAGGCTATCGAGATTGTCATTGGCATGGCCGTCTACCTGCCCTTTATGAAGATTTCCGAGAAGGCAATCGCCAAGCAGGAGGCTTTCGCCGAGTAGAACGCCTAACGTTCGTCCCTTTCACCTTTGCGGGCGCCGGTACGCGGTGCCGGTGCCCGCAGCTCTCTCCCTTGTGTAAAGATGCAGGGGGGTGGGCACAATAGCCGCAAGGAATACAACCAGTTGTCGTCTGCGCGCCGCGCAGTTATAAGGAGGAAACCATGAAGAAGATCATGCTCTGCTGCAATGCCGGTATGTCCACGAGCCTGCTGGTCCAGAAGATGCAGGCCGAGGTTGCAAACCGTGGTCTGGATATTGAGGTCGAGGCTCGTCCCATGAACGAGGCCCACGATCACCTGGACGAGTGCGACATGTTGCTGCTTGGTCCGCAGATCGGCTACACCAAGGACGATTTTGAGAAGGAGGCCGCCGGCCGCTTCCCGGTCGAGGTTATCAACATGGTCGACTACGGCCGCATGAACGCTGCCGGCATCATCGACCACTGCGTCAGCGTGATGGGCTAGGTGCTCTGCATGGAGGATATGAACGAACTGCAGATGACCTGCTTTGAGATCATCAGCTACGTCGGTACCGCCAAGAGCATGTACATCAATGCCGTGCAAAAGGCCAAGGAGGGCGATTTTGACGCCGCCGAGGAGCTTATCAAGCAGGGCGACGAGGCCTATAACGGTGGCCACGATGTTCACATGGGGCTTCTGAAGAAGGAGGCCAACGGCGAGCGTAACGGCGAGGCCCCGTTGATTTTGCTGCATGCCGAGGACCAGATGGCCGGCACCGAGACCATGCGCGTCATGGCGACGGAGCTCATCGAGGTTCACAAGCAGCTGCAGGCACTTCAGGCCTAGTCGGCGTTATCGCCGCGACGGACCGTGCGGTCCAACAGACAACATAGTCCCTTTGACGGGCGCCGGGAGCCTCCGCCTCCCGGCGCCTTTATTTTTGGGGATGGTCTTGCGCGGCCTGTTGGGCAGCCAATTGCGTTACCCCAGATAAAACCTGCCAAAACAAACCTGTCCCTTTTTGGTAGGTTTTTGCCTTGAGAGCGGTACCATACAGGCAATGTTTAAACGAGAAAGGTGGGCTCCCATGGAACCTAAGCAGTACTACATCGGCATCGACGTCGGCGGCACTTCGGTTAAGGAGGGCCTGTTCGACGAGGACGGCAACCTGCTTGCCAAGGCCAGCGTGCCCACGCCTCCTATCGTTGACGCTGCGGGCTTTGCCGCGGTGACCGAGGCTATCGACCAGGTGGTCGCCAAGGCACAGATTCCGCGTGCCTTTGTGGCGGGCATTGGCCTGGCCGTTCCGTGTCCCATCCCGGCGTCGGGCGATGCCAAGGTCAAGGCCAACATTGCCATTAACCTGCCCGAGCTGAGGGTCGCCATTCAGAAGCACTGCCCCGATGCGGTCGTTAAGTATGAGAACGATGCCAACGCCGCTGCCATGGGCGAGGCCTGGCTCGGTTCTGCCAAGGGCGTGCAGAACGTGGTGATGGTCACCATCGGTACCGGCGTGGGCGGCGGCGTTATCGTTAACGGCGACGTGGTATCGGGCGTTGTGGGCGCCGGCGGCGAGATTGGCCACATGTGCCTGAACCCGGCCGAGGAGCGCACCTGCGGCTGTGGCGGCCATGGCCATCTGGAGCAGTATTCCAGCGCCACCGGCGTGGTGAGCAACTACCTTGCCGAGTGCAAGAAGGCGGGCGTCGAGCCCATTGAGCTCACCGGCCCCTCCGATTCCAAGGACGTGTTCCAGGCCTGCCGCGAGGGCGACAAGCTTGCGCTGGCCGCAGCCGACACCATGGCCGACTACCTTGGCCGCGCCCTGGCGCTTATCGCCAACGTGGTCGACCCCGAGATGTTCCTGATCGGTGGCGGCGCGTCTGCCTCGGCCGATGTTTATCTCGACAAGGTTCGCGAGCACTTTAAGCAGTACGCGCTCTCTGCCTCGCGCGAGACGCCCATTAAGGTCGCTTCGCTCGGAAACGACGCCGGCATCATCGGTGCCGCCTACGTAGCCCTGCGCGCCGCCGGTAAATAGTCGGTGCAGGAGGGCGGTGGTACAAGGGGGCAGACTTCGCCCCCAGGCTCGCCCCAAATTGCGCCGCGGCCCTTGCGTCTCATAAGGTTCGGCGCCAGCGTGCTACCATAGCTACGTCCAAGTACACATATCAAGTGGAGGATATCCATGGCAAACGTTCTTGTCTTTGGTCACCAGAACCCCGATAACGACGCCATCATGAGCGCCGTCGTCCTGTCCCAGCTGCTCAACCAGGTTGAGTATGCCGGCAACACCTACGAGGCCTGCGCCCTGGGTCAGCTTCCGGCAGAGTCCGCCAAGCTGCTCGCCGACGCCGGCATCGCCGAGCCCCGCGCGATCGAGTCCGTCGAGGCCGGTCAGCTCGTCGTCCTCACCGACCACAACGAGTCTGCCCAGTCCGTCGCCGGCCTTAAGGACGCCACGGTCTTTGGCGTTGTCGATCATCACCGCATCGGCGACTTCGAGACCGCCGGCCCGCTGCACTACATCTGCCTGCCCTGGGGTTCCAGCTGCACCATCGTCACCAAGCTCGCCGGCGTGCTCGGCGTTGAGCTTTCCGACGTCCAGGCCAAGCTGCTGCTCTCGGCCATGATGACCGACACGCTTATGCTCAAGAGCCCCACCACCACCGATGTCGACCGCGCCGTCGCCGCCAAGCTCGGCGAGCAGGTGGGCGTCGACCCGGTCAAGTTTGGCATGGAGGTCTTCCTCACCCGTCCGTCCGGCTCCTTCACCGCAGCCGAGATGGTCGGCAACGACATCAAGATGTTCGAGCCCGCCGGCAAGAAGCTGCTCATCGGCCAGTACGAGACCATCGACAAGAGCCGTGCGCTTGGCATGATTGACGAGATTCGCGAGGCCATGCGCGCCTACGCCGCCGAGAAGGGTGCCGACGGCATTGTTCTGTGCATCACCGACATTATGGAGGAGGGCTCGCAGGTCCTGCTCGAGGGCGAGACCGAGGCCGCTCAGAAGGGCCTGGGCATTGCCGACGAGCACGACGGCGTCTGGATGCCGGGCGTCCTCTCCCGTAAGAAGCAGGTCGCTGCCCCCATCATGGCCGCCTGCTAGGTTCTTTTGACCAAATGCCACGACCGGATCGCGGACGCCCCGCGCTCCGGTCGTTTTTTGTGCACGGCGCCGCGTCGTCTCTTGGACAGGCGTGCCCGTGCCGTTGAGCAAATAATGTTCAACCTGTGGTTCCGCTTTTCGGCCACGCCTGCGTGCTTGTCGTGCAGGGTAGGCTAGATGCAAGCGTAATACGTTAGAGCGCGGCGCCGCCACTTGGGCGGGCCGTGCTTTTTTAAGACGGGAGCTTTCCCGTGAAAGGAGCCGCCCATGGCAGCAACTGAGCAGCTGTTCAACGTTCGTGAGCGCAAGCGCTTTGAACGTCACGACATTTGGGAACGCATCACCGAGAACGGCACGATTTCCGCCGCCGTCATGGTCTTCGCCGCCATCGCCGCCGTCATTTGCGCCAATACCGATGCCTACGAGGCCGTCCATCACTTTTTGGAGACCCCGCTGTATGTGGGTCTGGGAAACCTTACGGCCGGTCTCACCGTTGAGCTTTTCGTCAACGACTTCCTCATGGCGATTTTCTTTTTGTTGGTGGGCATTGAGCTTAAGTACGAGATGACGGTCGGCGAGCTCAAGAATCCGCGTCAGGCCATGCTTCCCATGCTGGCGGCCGTGGGCGGCGTCGTCGTTCCCGCCTGTATCTACCTGATCTTCAACCATGCCGGCGCCCGCAACGGTTGGGCCATCCCCATGGCAACCGATATTGCCTTTGCGCTGGGCGTGCTATCGCTTTTGGGCAATCGCGTTCCCAACGGCGTGCGCGTGTTCTTCTCGACGCTCGCCATCGCCGACGACCTCATCTCCATCGCCGCCATCGCCATCTTCTACGGTCAGAGCCCCAATCCGTTTTGGTTGGGCGCCGCCGCGCTTGTGACCTGCGCGCTCGTGTGGCTCAACAAGACGCAGCATTACCGCCTTGCCCCGTATTCGGTACTGGGTCTGCTGTTGTGGTTCTGTATGTTCAAGAGCGGCGTGCACGCCACGCTTGCTGGCGTTATCTTGGCCTTTACCATCCCGGCTAAGTGCGGCGTCAAGCTCGATAGCCTCACCGATTGGTTGGGCGAGTGCCTGCCGCTGCTCGATGACCGCTACGACGACGAGGCACACATCCTGGGCCAGCATGACTTTACCGTCTCGACCACCAAGGTCGAGCGCGTCATGCACCGCGTAACCCCGCCGCTTATCCGCATGGAGCGTCTGATCTCCACGCCGGTCAACTTTGTGATTCTGCCGATCTTTGCGTTCGTGAACGCACAGGTTCGCCTGGTGGGCGTGGACATGAGCACGCTGCTCACCGACCCGGTGACGCTCGGCGTGTACTTTGGCATGCTGCTGGGCAAGCCGATTGGTATCTTTGGCATGACGTTCGCCTTGGTCAAGCTCAAGGCCTGCGAGCTGCCGCACAATGTCAACTGGCATATGATTGCCGGCGTGGGCATTCTGGGCGGTATCGGCTTTACCATGTCGATTCTCATCAGCGGCCTCGCCTTCCCGACGGCCCAGTTTGAGGTTCTGGCTGCCAAGGCCGCTATTCTCGCCGGCTCTGTCACCGCGGCCGTACTTGGCATGATCTACATGAGTGTGATCTGCAAGCACCCCGCGCCCAAGAACGAGTAGGCGCGTAGAAACAGACGCCAGAGCCTGCTCGAGCGCGTGTAAAACGCGGTTTTGAGTGGTACTTGCCACCTGCCGGACACCCCAGTGGCCAAAAAACGCCGTTTGTGAGTACTGTCACAAACGGCGTTTCATTTTAGGCGCGAAAAATAATGTACAAATCTATTCTGTCTGTGCATTAACGATTGCGTGGCTGGACGAAAAATGCTGATGCATCCTTCCAAAACCGGACACAAAAGGCCAAGACTGGCCTTTTTAATTCAAAATCGCTGTTACTAAAAAAGTAACAGTACTCATATTTGCTATTTTTTGACCACAGGCCCCAATGACTAGGCTTATTCCACGGTGCCGTAGACGGCGCCCCAGCCGTGGGCGGCAAGGGCCGAGTTGAGCTGGTCGCAAAGCGATTGGCGGTCGTAGTAGCCGGACGGCAAAAGGTTCACGATTTCCATAAGGTCGGGCGCGAGGTCCAAAATCTCGGCCTGCACGATGAGATCCAGGCGGTCGATGGCGTGGCGGTCATAAAACAGCCCGTCGACCAGGCGCTGCAGGTCGCCGAATTCCTCGGCCTGGAACGATCCGTACTCCATAGTGCCTCCTTGGGCGCCCCACGCCGGCATGCGCGGCGTTTCGTAATTTATTGCGATGGACTTAATCTATCACGGCTTCATACCCTTGCGGCGGTGGCGGTCTATACTTAGACGAACTGCAACGTACCGCTTCGCGAAAGGTCGCACCCATGCAGACGATCTACCAGAAGATGGAAACCACCGAACTCGATGCCGCCATCGAGGTGCTCAAAGCCGAGGTCGCCGAGGTCAAGGCCAAGGGCCTGGCGCTCGATATGGCCCGCGGCAAGCCGTCGCCCTCCCAGGTGGACATCTCTCGACCCATGCTCGATATCCTCAATGCCGATGCCGATCTGCACGACGGCAACGTCGATTGTTCCAACTACGGCTGCTTTGAGGGCATTCCCTCGGCACGCAAGCTGGCAGGGGAGTTCCTGGGCTGCCCCGCTGAGCAGACACTCGTGCTGGGCTCGTCGAGCCTGCTGATCGAGCACGACATCGCCGGCATGTTCTGGCGCTGTGGCTCGTGCGGCAGCGAGCCCTGGGAGGCTTACGAGGCAGCGCACGACGGCAAGAAGGTCAAGTTCCTGTGCCCGGTTCCCGGCTACGATCGCCACTTTGGCATCACCGCCGACTTGGGCATCGAGAACGTTCCCGTCGCGATGACCGACAACGGCCCCGATATGGACGAAATCGAGCGCCTCGTTGCCGCCGACGATTCCATCAAGGGCATCTGGTGCGTGCCCAAGTATTCCAACCCCACGGGCATCACCTTTAGCGAGCACACCGTGCGCCGCCTGGTCGAGATGCCCACGGCCGCGCCCGATTTCCGCATCTTCTGGGACAACGCCTACTGCGTGCACGACCTGTACGACGAGACCGACGAGCTCGCCAATATCTTCGATCTTGCCCGTGCGGCGGGCACCGAGGACCGCGTGGTGGCCTTTGCCTCGACGTCCAAGATCACCTTCCCGGGCGCCGGCATCGGCTTTATCGGTGCGAGCCCTGCGGTCATCGCCGAGTTCTCCAAGCGCCTGAAGGCTGGCCTCATCAGCGCCGATAAGCTCAACCAGCTGCGTCATGTGCGCTTCCTTCCCACCATCGAGGCGGTCAAGGAGCACATGAAAAAGCATGCCGAGTTCTTGCGCCCGCGCTTTGAGGCCGTCGAGCGCAAGCTCACCGAGGGCTTGGGCGACACGGGCTGCGCCACCTGGACGCACCCCCGCGGCGGCTACTTTGTGAGCTTCGATGGTCCCGAGGGCTCGGCCCAAAAGGTCGCCGCGCTTTGTGCCGACCTGGGCGTCAAGCTCACGCCGGCCGGTGCTACCTGGCCCTATGGCAAGGATCCGCGCGATACCAACATCCGCATCGCGCCGAGCTATCCCACGGTCGAGGACCTGGAGGCCGCGCTCGATGTGCTGGTGCTGGCCGTTAAGCTTGTCGCTGCCGAGCTTGCGCGTGCCGAGCGCGCCTAACGCGCGGCTTCCCGTACTATCCGCACCTTCGATACGTAAAGGAGCGTATACATGGATTTGGGTATTTCCACCAACCCCACGCCAGAGCTCTACACCATTAAGGTAACCGGCGAGATCGATATCTCTAACGCCGATAGCCTGCGCAATGCTATCGACCTGGCGCTCGAGCAGCCCACTGAGGCCGTTGAGCTCGATTTTGCCCAGGTGAGCTACATCGATTCGACGGGCATTGGCGTGCTCGTGGGCGCCGCGCACCACGCGGTCGACCACGGCAAGCGCTTTAGCTGCACCAATGTGCAGCCCCCGGTGATGCGCGTGGTCCAGCTGTTGGGTGTCGACCAGGAGATTTCGATCACCGCTGCATAATCTTTGCTCCAAAAGGGCGTGCCGTTTGGCATATGTTTGTGATGCGCTCGGACGTTTTGGCGTACGGGCGCTATACTTGACCGAATGAATAGACGAGTTCCGGCCGAATGGCGCGGTGCGGGCTCGACTCACATCGAGCCTTGGAGGTATGTGTGTTTGGTATTGGAGAGGGTGAGCTCGCGATCATCGTGGTCTTCGGCTTTTTGCTGTTTGGCCCGGATAAGCTCCCACAGATGGGCCGCACAATCGGCCGTGCCATCCGTCAGTTCCGCGAGACGCAGGAAAAGATGACGGCCGTTGTTCAGTCCGAGATAATCGATCCGGTGAGCGAGGCCGCGTCGGCCCCGGTCAAGCCCAAGAAGGCTGCCGCCGATGACGATTCCGATGCGGACAAGGATGCCGCCGAGACGGCAGCGCCCGCCAAGAAGGAGACCTTTGCCGAGCGTCGCGCCCGTCTTGCTGCCGAGAAGGCCGCGAGCGAGGCTGCCGCCGAGGGCGAGGGTGCTGCTGAGGAGTCCGAGGCCGAGGGCGCCGAGCCTGCCGCTGCCGCCGAGCCTGTCGTCGAGCCCGAGCCTGCTGCAGAGCCGGAGTCCGAGCCCGAGCCGGCAGAGCCCACGACGGCTGACCTCTACGCCCGTCGTCCCCGCAAGCGCAAGGCCGTCGTCGACCAGCTCGCTCGCGAGCTCGAGGCCGAGGACGAGGCCGTTGCCGAGGCTGCCACCGCCGATGCCCCGAAGGGAGGCGATGAGTAATGCCTATCGGACCTGCGCGCATGCCGCTCTTCGATCACCTGGGCGAGCTCCGTCGCCGCCTGACCATCGTGGTCGTGTCGGTGTTTGCCGCCGCCATCGTGCTGTATTTCGCCACGCCCGTGGTGCTCGACATCCTGGAAGACCCCATCCGCTCCTTTGTGCCGGACGGTAAGTTCTACATCACCACCACGCTCGGCGGCTTTGGCCTGCGCTTCTCGCTGGCCATCAAGATGGCCGTGGTCATGTGCACGCCCATGATCATCTGGCAGATTCTGGCATTTTTCCTGCCGGCACTGCGTCCCAACGAGCGCAAATGGGTCGTGCCCACGGTGCTCGCCTCGACGGTGCTGTTCTTCCTGGGCGCCATCTTCTGCTATTTCATCATCATCCCGGCGGGCTTTGAGTGGCTTATCGGCGAGACCTCGGCCGTCGCCACGGCGCTGCCCGACCTGGAGAACTACGTCAACATGGAGCTGCTCTTTATGATCGGCTTTGGCGTGGCGTTTGAGCTGCCGCTCATCATCTTCTACCTGTCCGTCTTCCACATCGTGTCCTACGCGGCCTTCCGCGGCGCCTGGCGCTACGTGTACGTGGGCCTGCTTGTGGGCTCGGCTGTGATTACGCCCGACGGCTCGCCCGTTACGCTGGGCCTCATGTATGGTGCCCTGCTCTCGCTCTACGAGATTTCGCTCGCCATTGCCCGCGTGGTCATTACCGCGCGCGAGGGCAAGGAGGGCTTGTTTGTGAGCCGTCTGGACCTGTTCTCGGACGATGAGGACGACGAGGAGTAAATCGGTATGCACGAGGTTGGCATTGTCAACGGCATACTCGATACAGTGATTCGCGCGGCGCGTGGGGCGGGGGCCTCGCGCGCCGTTTTGGTAACGCTGCGTATCGGGGATATGACCGAGGTCGTGCGCGAGGCGCTCGACTTTGCCTGGGAGACGTTTCGCGACGAGGACCTGCTCACGCGCGGCTGCGAGCTTGCCGTAGAGGAAGTCCATCCACAAAGCGAGTGTCTGGACTGCGGTGAGGTCTTTGAACACGACCGTTTCCATTGCCGCTGTCCCCAGTGTGGTGGTGCCAACGTGCGCCTGCTGCACGGCCGCGAACTCGACATCGCAAGTATCGAAATCGAAACCCCCGACGATTAGCCCATCAGCCACCTGGGGACGGGGTATAAAGGGGCAAAAGTAAGGAGCGCTGAGTATGGCTGAGAAAACGATTGATATCGCGTCGCCGATTCTGTCGCGCAACGAGCGCCTGGCAGATCAGCTGCGACAGCGATTTAAAGAGACAAACACCTATGTGATCAATGTGCTGTCGAGCCCCGGTTCGGGCAAGACCACCACGATCCTGGGCACCAACGAGCGCCTGCGCGACAAGGCTGGCCTGCGCTGTGCCGTCATCGAGGGCGATATTGCCTCGGATGTCGACGCCATCACCATGAAGGAAGCCGGCATGCCCGCCATCCAGATCAACACGGGTGGCCTGTGCCACCTCGAGGGCAACATGATCATGGAGGCCGTTGACGCGTTCGACCAGGCCGTCGGTCTGGAGAACATCGACGTCATCTTTATCGAAAACGTGGGTAACCTGGTCTGCCCGGTCGACTTTGACCTGGGCGAGAACCTGTCCATCATGATTCTCTCGGTGCCCGAGGGCGACGACAAGCCCATCAAGTACCCGGGCATCTTCCAACACGCCGGCGCGCAGCTGCTCAACAAGGTCGACGTGGCTCCGGCTTTCGATTTTGACATGGATAGGTATACTAAGACACTCGATGACCTCAATCCGCAGGCGCCGCGGTTTGCCGTGAGCGCGCGCAAGGGCGAGGGCATGGATGCCTGGTGCGATTGGCTCATCGGGCAGATTGAGCAAGCAAGGGCGTAAGTCGGCCGCCATACGGGCGGGCGTAGCCGCAGAGATACGAGATAGGAGCCTCTTTTGAAGCTCATCATCGCCGAGAAAAACGACGCCGCGCGTCAGATCGCCGAGCGTCTGTCCACGGGTAAGCCCAAAAAGGACAAGGTGTACAACACCGCCATCTACCGCTTTGAGTGGAAGGGCGAGGAGTGCGTGACGATCGGCCTTGCCGGTCACATCCTTGCGCCTGATTTTTGCGACAGCGTGCTGTTCGATAAAAAGCTGGGCTGGTATTCGGTCACCGAGGACGGCGAGATACTGCCGGCCGACATGCCCGATGGCCTGGCGCGTCCGCCTTACGACACCAAGCGTAAGCCGTTCCTTGCCGATGGCATCTCCATTAAGGGCTGGAAGCTCGAGAGTCTGCCTTACCTCACCTGGGCGCCCGTCATTAAGTTGCCGGCTGAGAAAGAGCTCATTCGCTCGCTTAAGAACCTCGCCAAAAAGTCCGACAGCGTCATCATTGCCACGGACTTCGATCGCGAGGGCGAGCTGATCGGTTCGGACGCCCTCAACAAGGTGCGCGAGGTGGCGCCCGACTTGCCGGTCGCCCGCGCCCAGTATTCTTCGTTTACCAAGGCCGAGATCACGCAGGCCTTCGATAACCTTGTCTCGCTCGACCAGAACCTGGCCGACGCCGGCGAGAGCCGTCAGCACATCGACCTCATTTGGGGTGCGGTGCTCACGCGCTACCTGACGCTCGCCAAGTTTGGCGGCTTTGGCAACGTGCGTTCCGCCGGCCGCGTGCAGACGCCGACGCTTGCCCTGGTGGTCGAGCGCGAACGCGAGCGCATGGCGTTTGTGCCCGAGGACTATTGGCAGATTCGCGGCATGGGCGCCGCGCAAGGCGCTGCCGAGGACGATCGCTTTAAGATCGCGCACAAGACGGCGCGCTTTACCGACAAGGATGCTGCTGAGACGGCGTACGGTCACGTTGACGGTGCCAAGACGGCAACCGTCGCCGCGGTGACCAAGCGCTCGCGCAAGCAGCAGCCGCCCACGCCGTTTGCGACCACCTCGCTGCAGGCTGCCGCCGCAGCCGAGGGTATCTCGCCTGCGCGTACCATGCGCATCGCCGAGTCCCTCTACATGGCGGGCCTCATCAGCTACCCGCGTGTCGACAATACCGTATACCCCGCGACGCTTGATCTGGGCGCTGTGGTGAGTGACCTTGCAAAGATCAACCCGGCGCTGGCGCCCGTGTGCAAAAAGGTCCTCGCCGGCCCCATGAAGCCCACGCGCGGCAAGGTCGAGACCACCGACCACCCGCCTATCTATCCCACGGGCGAGGGCGATCCGTCCACGCTCGACGGCGGCCAGCGCAAGCTCTACGACCTCATCGCCCGCCGCTTCCTAGCGACGCTTATGGGTCCCGCGACCATCGAAAACACTAAGCTCGAGCTCGACGTGAACGGTGAGCCGTTCGTGGCTTCGGGCGATGTGCTCGTGACCCCGGGTTTCCGCGAGGCGTACCCGTACGGACTCAAGCGCGACGAGCAGATGCCGCCGCTGGAGCAGGGCGATACGGTCGACGTGTTCGACATTAAGCTCGAGGCCAAGCAGACCGAGCCGCCCGCGCGCTACAGCCAGGGCAAGCTCGTGCAGGAGATGGAGAAGCGCGGCCTGGGCACCAAGTCCACGCGCGCGAGCATCATCGAGCGCCTGTACGCCGTGCGCTATCTCAAAAATGATCCCGTTGAGCCGAGCCAGCTGGGTATCGCCATCATCGATGCGCTGTCGCAGTTTGCCCCGCGCATCACGAGCCCCGATATGACCAGCGAGCTCGACGGCGACATGACCCGTGTGGAGCGCGGCGAGGATACCGAAGAGCATGTCGTGATGCACTCGCGCGCGCTGCTGGCTGGCGTGCTCGACGAGCTGCTCAAGCACACGCAGGAGCTGGGCGACGCCATCAGCGACGCCGTCACGGCCGATGCGCGCGTGGGAGCTTGCCCCAAGTGCGGCAAGGACCTGGTTATGAAGACGAGCGCCAAGACCCGTGGCAGCTTCATTGGCTGCATGGGCTGGCCCGACTGCGATGTGACCTATCCGGTGCCGAGCGGCGTCAAGGTGAGTCCGCTCGAGGGCGAGGCGGCCGTGTGCCCCGAGTGCGGCGCGCCGCGCATTAAATGCCAGCCGTTCCGTCAGAAGGCTTTCGAGATCTGCGTGAACCCCACGTGCCCCACCAACTACGAGCCCGACCTTAAGGTGGGCGAGTGCAAGGTGTGTGCCGAGGCCGGACGTCATGGCGACCTGATCGCGCACAAGAGTGAGAAGAGCGGCAAGCGCTTTATCCGCTGCACCAACTACGATGACTGCGGCGTGAGCTATCCTCTGCCGGCGCGCGGTAAGCTCGAGGCGACGGGTGAGACCTGCCCCGAGTGCGGCGCCCCCATCGTGGTGGTCAACACGGCGCGCGGCCCGTGGCGTATCTGCGTCAACATGGACTGCCCGACCAAGGAGAAGAAGCCCGCCCGCGGCCGCAAGACCACGACTAAGGCGAGCACGGCCAAGAAGACGACGGCGGCCAAGAAGACGACGGCTAAGAAAGCCACTGCCGCCAAGAAGACGACCGCGAAGAAGTCGACTGCCAAGAAAGTAGCCTCCGACAAGTAACGGCGCGGTCGAAACATTGCCTAAAAAACGAGCGAGGACCCCACGATCCTCGCTCGTTTTTTGACCGGCAGTTAGGGACGTTCCTTTTCTGCCGGCAGTTTAGGAACGTCCCTAACTGCCGGCTCGGGAACGACAAAGCGCTAGCTCACTTCGACGGGTTTGGCGCCGGGATAGCGCTCCTCAAAGTCTAGGCGATACTTATTGTCATTGGTGCCCGCCACGTTGTCGCGCGACAGCGGCGCCACGATCTCATTCTTGTGGTCCGCAGGCTTGGCGTATTTCAGGCTGATCTCCCAGGCATCACAGATTGCGTCAATGCGGTGATCCAGGTCGTCGTACAGGGCGATGATGTCCTTCCAGGAGCTATAGTTCTTGGAGCTCGTCGGGACGTCTAGGTCCTCGACGATGTCGTAATACTGCTCGATGGTGTCCTCTGTGCGCTCGGCGACGTCGGCGAGATTTTGACGGGTGGTCCGATCCTCTTCCAGATAGCTGCCGTTGAAGTTCTGCGCGCAGCCACGGACGTAGTTGTCGAGGTCTTCGAGCAAGTCGTAGTATTCGCTCAGGCGACGGTAGAGGTTCTGCTCGGAGAGCGTTGCTTCGCCGCCATCCTCGTCGTCATCGTCATCATCGTCGTACAGGCTGTTGGGATCGCCGAGAGGCTTTAGGTCATCGTCGTCGACGTCATGGTGCAGCTTAGCTACCTCGGCAGTCGTCTGCGTGGCGGCGCTGTCGAAAGGCTTGATCACAAAGAAAACGACCAGGGCGATGATGATCGCCACCAGCACAACGATAACGGCGATAAGCGGCCCGGCGCCGCTCTTTTTGGGAGCGGGGGTTTGTGGCGAAGCGGGCGCGTATGCGGGAGCCGGCTGCTGTTGGGGCGAGCCGCTCGCGATGGGTATGCGCTGCGTGGTCTCGACGGCCGCGGGGCTTGCGGCGGGGTCGGGGCGATAGGCGAGGGGGTCGTCCGCCTTGGCTTGCGGCGCATCAAGGGAGCCGGTCTGCTCAAAAGCGGGCTGGCTATCGCTCGCGGTTGTTTGCTCAACGGGTGCACCGCACGAGGTGCAGAACTTGGCATTATCTGCAAGAAGCTTGCCGCACGAGGCGCAATACCGAGACATTGCCACTCCTTTCGCCACATTTCAATGCAATACGACGATTATACCCAGCGTCCAAAATTCCCCATCATAAGTTGCGGTGAAATAGGGACTGTTTGGCGGTCTCAGAGCTTCAATCAGTCCCTATTTCACCGCAACTTTGGAAAGGCACCTTTAGCCATTGGGGACGCACCGAGCACTGGGGTATCATGGCTTGGTTGATATATATCTGCATTTACGCGCCTTGTAGGAAGGGGCTGCGCCCATGGCTTTTGAGCCCGCTCAACATAGCTTCATTACGCTCGAGGGTGTCGATGGCGCCGGTAAATCTACGCAGGCGCGCCTGCTTGCCCGTGCGCTCGAGCTCGCTGGCTACCAGGTTGTGAGCCTGCGCGAGCCGGGCGGTACCGCCATCAGCGAAAAGATCCGTGCTCTGCTGCTCGACCCTGCCAATACGGCGATGGGCGACACCTGCGAGTTGCTGCTCTACGAGGCGGCACGCGCTCAGTTGGTGCACGAGGTCATCGCGCCCGCCCTTGCTGCCGGCAAGGTGGTCCTGTGCGATCGCTTCTACGATTCCACGACCTGCTACCAGGCGTTTGCCGATGGCCTCGATCGTCAGATGGTGCGCGATGCCAACAACCTGGCCGTCGCGGGTACGCACCCGGCGCTCACACTCGTCTACCACATCACGCCCGAGCAGGCGGCGCTGCGCATGGCAGCCCGTGGTGCGGCAGATCGCATGGAGGCTAAGGGCATGGCCTTCCAAGAGCGCGTCTACCAGGGATTTTGCGCCATTGCCGCCGAGGAACCAAACCGCGTAAAGTTCATCGACGCGACCGCGTCCATCGAGGAAGTCTTCGCGCAGACGGTCGAGCGGGTTCGCGCCTACGGCCTCGACATTTCCCAAGACGCCGTCGCCGCCGCACTTGCCAAGGAGGCCGAGTAACGTGGCCCCCGCTCAGGCAAGCCTGCTGGCCAAGCTCGACACCCAAGAGCGCGTGCGCGACTTTTTGACCAACGCCGTCGCCAGCGGCCGCGCATCGCACGCCTACCTGTTTTTGGGCGCTCCCGGCGCCGGCAAGCTCGATGCCGCATGGGCGCTCGCCCAGGCCTTCCTGTGCGAGCAGGACGGCTGCGGCGCATGCGACAGCTGCGTGCGCGTTGCGCGGCACACGCATCCCGACGTGCACTATTACACGCCCGAGAGCGCCACGGGCTACCTCATTGCCCAGACCCGCGAGCTGCTCGACGACGTGCCTCTGGCGCCCATCCGTGCCAAGGCCAAGGTCTACATCATCGACCGTGCCGAGCGGCTGCGCGCTAACACCGCCAACGCACTGCTCAAAACACTCGAGGAGCCGCCCGAGGGCGTTATGTTCATCTTGTTGGGCACCTCGGCAGACGTGATGCTGCCCACCATCGTGAGCCGCTGCCAGTGCGTGCCGTTTCGGCTGGTGTCGCCCGCCGTCGCCGCGCAGGCCGTGAGCCGCGCCACCGGTCAGGACCCTGCGCGTTGCCGCATGGCCGTCGCAGTAGCGGGAAGCCCCGCGCGTGGCATCGAGTTCCTCAAGAGCGCCGAGCGCCAGGACGCTCGCCGTCAGATGGTTCGCGCCATCGATTCGCTCATCGCCGCCGACGAGGCCGACGTGCTCAGCCGCGCCAAGTCGCTCATCGTCGCCGTTAAGGCGCCGCTCGCCGAGGTCAAGTCCACGCAGGAAAAGGTGCTCGAGCAAAACGCCGACTACCTGTCGCGTGGAGCATTGAAGCAGCTTGAGGACCGCAACAAGCGCGAACTCAACGCGCGCGAGCGTTCGGGTATTATGGAAGCGCTGGCGAGCGCGCGGACGCTCATGCGCGACGTGCTGCTGACGCTTCAGGACGAGGCGGCAGACGTTGTGAACGAGGACGTGCGCGACACGATCGGGCGGCTTGCCGCCGCGACGAATGTTGCGGGTGCCACGCGGGCGCTCGAGGCGGTCGCGACCGCCGAGCGCAACATCGCCAGAAACGTTACTCCCCAGCTGGCCATCGAGGTCATGCTGTTCGATATCAGGAAGGCACTGAAATGCCGTTAGTCGTACCCGTTAAGTTTACCTACGCCTCGCGCGACCTGTGGTTCGATCCGCAGGATCTGGATATCCTCGAGGCCGATTATGCCATTTGCTCCACCGAGCGCGGAACCGAGATCGGCCTGGTCACGGCCGATCCCTTTGAGGTGCCGCAAGACGAGATCGGTCAGCCGCTCAAGCCCGTGCTGCGCGTGGCGAGCGACATCGACCTCCAGCTTGCCGACGACCTGGCCATCCAGGGCGACGAGGCCATGGTCGACTTCCGCCGCCTGGTCAAGGAGCTCGACCTCGAGATGAAGCCGGTGGGCGTCGAGTACCTGTTTGGCGGCGAGAAGGCCGTGTTCTACTTTGCGGCCGAGGAGCGCGTCGATTTTCGCCAACTCGTCAAGGATCTGTCCTCGACGCTGCACATTCGCGTCGACATGCGCCAGATCGGCGTGCGCGACGAGACCCGCCTGGTGGGCGGCTATGCCCAGTGCGGACAGGAACTCTGCTGCACGCGCTTTGGCGGACAGTTTGAGCCCGTCTCGATTCGCATGGCAAAAGAGCAGGACCTGCCGCTCAACTCGTCCAAGATCAGTGGCGTTTGCGGCCGCCTGATGTGCTGCCTGCGCTATGAGTTCGAGGCGTACAAGGACTTTAAGAGCCGTGCGCCCAAAAAGAAGACGCTCATCGATACGCCGCTTGGCAAGGCGCGTATCCAGGAATATGACACGCCGCGTGAGCAGCTGGTGCTGCGCCTGGAGAACGGCAAGGTCTTTAAGGTCAACCTGGCCGATATGACGTGCTCGGAGGGCTGCAAAAAGAAGGCCGCCGAACAGGGCTGCAACTGCCGCCCCGACTGTGTGACGCGCGATGTGCTCGAGCGCATCGAGTCGCCCGAGATGCGCCTGGCGCTCATGGAACTCGATCGCGAGAACGGCGTCGACGTGGGCGATGGCCTGTCGAGCGCCGACCGTCTGGCGGGGACGACGATGCCCAAGCGCCGCCGTCGCGATGCTGAATCCGATGCTCGCGCCGGTCAGGGTCAGGGCGAGGGCCGTGGCCGCGGAAAAGGCCGCGGTAAGGCCGAGACACCCGAGGCCGAGGGGGCGGCCGATGGCCGTCGCCGTCGCAAGCGCGCGGGCTCGGGCGATGCTACCGAGGTTGCAGCCGCGGGCAAGAACGCCTCTCGCGAGCGCGAGGTTCAGCAGCCCCAGCAGCAGAATCGCGGCGGCGGCATGAACCCCACACGTCGCCGCCGCCGTCATCTGTCGAGCGAGGAGCGCGAGGACGCCTTCCGCGCCGCAGCTGCTCGCGAGGTCGGTGCCACTTCCAAGGGCGCCTCGGCCTCCGATGCGCCTGTCGACAAGGGCGGCAAGTCACGTGGCGAGGAGGAGCGCGCGCCGCGTCCGCGCCGTCGCCATTCCTCGGGCGCGCAGCAGAAGCCTTCAGTGCCCTCCGTGGCCGATCAGGTCTCGGATGGCGAGGTCAAGGTCACGCGCCGTCGTCCCGGAGATGGCGGGGGAGCGGCTGCCAAGGCTTCGCATGGCGCCGCTCGTGACGAGCGCGAGCCGCGCGAGGATCGCGGTGGCGAGGGCTCGGCCGACCAGGGTCAAAAGCGCCGTCGCCGTCGCCGTTCCCGCAAGCCGCGCCAGGATGGTGGCGAGGGCTCGACCCCGTCTTCGCCCGCACCACAACCGCCCGCCGGCGAATAACGCCCGCGAGCGGATTTAGCCCGCCTTGCCCCGAGCGCATCGGGGTATCATAGCGCCGAATCAACAACCCTCCCTGCGACCGAGCGTAGGGAGGGTTGTGTCTTGAAGAGCCATCTGAACATATTGAGCCGTCTGCAGGGTGCCGGTGCCCTACCGTTTGCGGACGAATTGCTACCGTTTGCCGAGCGGGTGGCACACGAGGCGCTCGAGGCATTGTCGCCAACACGATGTGCCGGCTGCGAGCGCGCCGGTGCGCTTATTTGCCAAGACTGTCTGGCTGCGCTCACGCTCATCGACCCGTGTCATAGCTGCACCCGATGCGGCGCCCCGTTTGGGGATTTGCTGTGCACTGAGTGTTCGGTCGAGGGCACGTCCTCGGCAATGGCGGAGGCGCTCGACCGCTGCCTGGCGTGCGCCGTCTATGCGCATCCGCTGCCGCGCATCATTAAAGCGTACAAGGATGCGGGTGAGCAACGTCTGGCTCCGTATCTGGCGGAGCTGCTCTACGACACCGCCCTGCATGCCCAGGTCGTAGCGCCCGATCGCTACGGAGGTGTGCTGTCCGGTGCGGATGCGGTGGTGTTTGTGCCTGCGACGGCGGCAGCGTTTCGGCGGCGTGGTTTTGATCATATGGAGGCTATTGCGCGCCCATTTTGCGAGCTGTCGGGTGTTCCCCTGCTCGATGCTCTCGTCAAGTACGGGCATGGCGACCAGCGCGAACTCGGTCGTGAGGAGCGCCGCGAGCGTGCCCAAGGCATGTACGAGACGGTTGAGGACGTGCACGGCCGCCGCCTGCTGCTTATCGATGACGTTATCACCACGGGCGCGACGATGGCCGCGGCTTCGGCGGAACTCAAGCGCGCCGGTGCCGCGGCCGTTGATGGCCTCGCTATCGCACGCGTTTGGTAGGGGTGGTTTTGTGGCAGTGAAGATTGAGCGGTGCGACGACCCGACAGGCGAACAGCTAGCGGCCTCCATAATTCTGACCGGCGCCTCGGCGCTACGCATGATGCGCGCCGAGCGCCGACAAATGGGTTACATCAGCTGGAGGGACCTCAGTCCCGATGAAGAGTGCCGTGTGCTGCGCGCGTCGTCGCCCTCGATCGAGGACATCTATCTTCCCGACTTGGTGCGGATTGGGGCCGCAAGCGGCGAGGTGCAAGAAGATCTTTGCTTGCTGGTGGGATCTGCGGCGCAGCGCCGCCGCATGCCTGGCGTGGGCTGGTCCGTATGCTCTGGGTTGCCCGCCGGCTCGATTCTAGAGGTGGAACCAGGGGTGTACAGTCTATCTCCCGAGGCCCTTTGTGTTGCCGTCGCCCGCGAGGTCGGCTGTATCCAGGCATTTGCCCTGGCCCAGGAGCTGTGCTCTAAGATTTCACTGAGTGACCGCGGGAAGTATCTGCCTCCCTACACCTCGCCTGTCGTGAACAAATTGGCAAAGGACAAAGACCAGCCGCCAGATGTCGGTTACTTTGAGGTCGAGTCCGTGCTGACACCCGATTGCCTGGTAGATTACCTCGCGGCATGCAAGGGGAATGTGGCCAAACAGCTGCTGCGCCTGTGTCCCTACCTGTCAGAAAATCTGCGCTCGCCCATGGAGTGCATCATGCTCGCTCTGTTTTCGCTTCCGTTTTTCTATGGCGGATTTGCCTGCGGTCCCTTTAAGACCGACTACAAGATCGAGTTCGATGACCGTGCGCAGGCAATCTCGGGGATGCCGCATGCAGTTTGCGATGCGTATCAGGAAGCAGCCCGGTTTGACCTGGAATACAACGGTGAGCTGGGTCATTCCTCCCGGAGGGGACGTATCCATGATGAAAAACGCAACACGGGCTTGATTACTATGGGAATCGAGGTCGCGACGGTCAATAACGAGATGCTCTGCGACATGGAGGCAATGGAGGCGCTCGCATGGCGCATCCACCAGCGTATGCGAAAGCGGTACCGGAATCGTGTCGATGCCCGCAGGAAAAAGCAAGAGGCGCTGCTTAACACGCTGCGGGCGTGTTTTGGGCTTAAACCCGCCTAACAATGCTCTGAAACAGGGGGTTGGATATATGCTCTGGCCAAAATATAGTAAATATGAGTACTGCTATAAATTCAGTAACAGCAAAATCAGGGATTTTGGGACTTGAAGATGGCGTAAATTAGAAAGTTATTAAACAAATGTGGAATATCCTGGCATCAATCTGACGTAATAGAGCGTGAAAACAGCTTGCAGAGCCAAAAACTCCTGCTACTAAATTGGTAACAGTACTCATATTTGCTATTTTTTGGCCACGGCACCCTGAGACGGGTGCCCCGGAGCTCCCCGTAGGGGAGCTCCGGGCTTCATAGGGGCACGAATAGCCCGCTCCGACCTGCGAAATCTGTACTCGCGATGCGAATAACGCCCCTAACCTTAAACTTTAGCTTGAACTTAGCTATAATGCGCTACGTTCCTGCCAGGCTGTGGTTGCGGACGGACGAAATGCCCGTCCTAGTCCAAGACAGACGCGGTCAAAGGGATCCACGTAAGCGACCGCGTGCGCGCGGCGCGATCATGGCGCGTCCTAGATGTAAGCCGCACCGTCCGTTCTACTTTCTTTGGGGCAATACCGCCTCGCGGGCGAGCGGGCCAGTCGTGAAGGTGGCTGCGGCCTCCCGAGCAAACACCCCGGTGCGCAAGTGTGGGGTCAAATACCAGGTCAGCTGGTGGGAACAACCTGATATTCCGCGCAACGCACGGATCGTATACGACACAGAAGGCAGGGTAGTGGACATGGTGAGGGGCAGCTTGATGCACGCGGCTCGGTTAGGTGCTGGGACCGCAGCGGTCATCGCCGTTTTGGGCCTGAGCGGATGCGCGTTCAACCCGCTGTCTACGTTCACGACTCCCACGATCGACCAGATCGAGTACGAGACCGTCACGCCGGCGGTGTCGGACGATGCCCTGGTCACTCCCGGAACCCTGACGGTCGCCCTCGATACTTCCGATGCGCCGCAGGCCATGCAGGGCGCCGACGGCGAGCTCACGGGATATGCGGTCGACGCCGCCCGCGCCCTCGCAAGCCGCATGGGCCTTAAGGTCGCCTTTGTCGATGCGTCCTCGGCAGGTTCCGCGCTCGGCGACAAAAAGGCCGATATCTTTATCGGCGAGATCAACTCCACGGACGGGGACGTTAGCTCGCTCGGCACCTGCCTGTACGATGCCGCTTCCGTGTTCGGTAAAACCAGCGATGGTGGGTCGCTAAGCGTTTCCACCGATACCCTTAACACGTCTACTCTGGGTATTCAGATGTCCTCGGCCTCGCAGGAGGCGCTTGCTAAGCAGAGCATCACCGCCAACCAAAAGACCTACTCCAACATCAACGAGTGCTTTGAGGCGCTCGAGTCCGGCGAGGTCGACTATGTGGTCTGCGACTCCACGGCCGGCGGCTACCTTGCACGCCTGATGAGCGAGGTCTCCTATGTCGGTGCGCTCGAGGCGCCCTCGACGCTTGGTGTTGCGGGCCTCTCGTCCAATGACGAACTGTGCCGTGCCGTGAGCGATGCCCTCGACGGCATCACGGTCGACGGTACGCTCGAGGCAGTCCACTGCGTATGGTATGGCACGATGCCCTACGACCTCACCACTAAGACGGTTTCGGGCGCTAACGTGCAGCCGGGCGACTCTGAGTCCAGTGAGACCACGTCCTCCGGCAGCGAGTCCTCCGATTCCAACAATGAGACCGCATCCTCCGAGGACAAATCGTCCAGCCAGGAAGCCACCATCACCGACGACGACATTAACAAACTCAATAGCTAGTTATTGCTAGGGGTGGTGTCTCCTATACGTTGGAAAGGACACCTCTTCACGGTTTCAACACGCACTGCCGGGCTTCCCCGATGGGGGAGCCCGGCTTTTTCATCCCAATAAAACAAGCAGGTCAAAGCCAATTTTCGGGACCAAATACAAAGCTGTTGGCTCCCTCCTATAGCGCACTTTGCCACAGAAAAGTGCGAGACTTCGGTATGCGGTATCAAGCAATCGTTATTCGGGTCTTTGGGAATCCGCGTGATTAAATGCACGGCAATGGGTACATAGCCAGTACAGTAAGTCCCCGAGGCAGATTGGAGCCACGTATGGATATCAAGGTTTCTGGACGCAAGACGACGGTAACCGATGCTCTGCGTGCGCATGTGGATGAGAAGATCGGCGAGGCGCTCAAGGTTTTCGATATCGAGCCCATGACGGTCGACGTTGTACTTCGCTATGAGAAGAACCCCTCGAACCCCAACCCGGCAATCGTCGAGGTTACGGTTCGTGCCCGCGGTTCGGTGATTCGCGTTGCCGAGCACGGTGCGGATATGTACGCCGCCATCGACCTCTCCGCCGATAAGGTCACCCGCCAGCTGCGCAAGTTCAAGACCAAGGTCGTGGACAACCGCCAGGGCGGTGCCAGCGCAGCGGATGTCGCGCCGGTCGAGCGCGTCGAGGATCTGGCCGACCTGCTGCTGCCCGAGGAGGACGACGACCTGCTCGTCCGCGAGAAGGTTATCGACGTCACCCCGATGACTGAGGAGCAGGCGCTGGTGCAGACCGATCTGCTGGGCCACGACTTCTACGTGTTCGAGAACGCGACGACCGGCCTTATCAATGTGGTGTATCACCGTAAGAATGGTGGATATGGCATCATCAAGCCCCGCATCGAAACACTTGACGAGTAAAATACGTTAACTTGCATGAGTTAACGGTTGGCGGCCATCCCATGCGGATGGCCGCCTTTTTACGTAAGGAGTCGCTTTGATGGACAAGGCTGCATCTACCGGCCATTCGGACCGTTGCCGCATCGTCGTCGATACCTGCTGCGACTTTAGCCCCGAGGTCGCCGCGAACCTCGATGTCGATATCCTGGGTTTCCCCTTCATTATCGATGGCGAGGAGCGCACGGACGATATCTGGTCGAGCATGAGCCCTAAGGAGTTCTACGACCGCATGCGCGCCGGCGCTCGCGTGTCTACCTCCGCCGTGTCGCTCGGTCGCTATATCGAGTTCTTTACCGAGTGCGCCAAAGAAGGCACGCCCACGGTCTACCTGTGCTTTACCTCGGCGCTGTCGTCGAGCTACAACTCCGCGTGCCAGGCGGCAGATGCCGTGCGCGCCGAGTATCCCAACTTTGAGCTCTACGTGGTCGACAACGCTCTGCCCTGCGCGACCGGCGCGCTCTTGGCGCTCGAGGCCGTCCGTCAACGCTCGGCGGGACTGACCGCCAAGCAGCTGGTCGATTGGGCAAACGAGGCAAAGACCTATGTCCACGGCTACTTTACGCTCGAGAGCTTTGACGCGCTGGCTGCCGGCGGCCGCATTCCGCCCGCGGCGGCACAGCTCACGGCAAAGCTCGACGTCAAACCCGAGCTGTCCTACGACCTGGCCGGCTCGCTGTCGCTGATCGGCGTCAACCGCGGCCGCAAGAAGGCGCTCAAGTCCATCCTCAAGTCGTTCCGCGAGAACTACGTGCCCGATCGCACCATGCCCATCGCCAT
>UMEP01030932.1_pt1 | contig 43055 bp, 40 predicted proteins | sample 1964771 | NCBI WGS metagenome assembly UMEP01 (sample SAMEA4836022, study PRJEB28245) | human gut metagenome | biome: gut microbiome; material: fecal sample | place: Denmark | collected 2008 | reverse complement strand
CCCAAATCATCGCACGATAAATTCAAAACAGCTTCTGAAAAAGGAAGAAAAAAATTCGATTATCGAGATTTGCCCAGTCCGTAATGTAATAGCACGTTTCGGTAACAAGTGGGCGTTGCTGGTCGTACTGGTAATCAGCGAGCACGAATGTGTCCGTTTCAATGAGTTATGCCGCCTGATTCCGGATGTTTCTTCACGGGTGTTATCGGGTACGTTCAAGACACTGGAAGCCGATGCCCTTGTTGCCAGAAAAGTGTATCCTACCGTGCCGCCAAAGGTAGAATACCGTCTGACGGATATAGGCCGCTCGCTCGTGCCGCTCATCGCTCAACTGACCGAATGGGCGCAGACAAACATGAAGACCATCGTCAAGCACCGTAAGGCGTTCGATACAAAGGCTGCGAAAGCAAATTAACAGGTTGTTTTCCTGTATATATAACACTTTCTCCTTTTTGTTTAACATCCAAAAGTTTGTCCATGCATATTTTTGCAGTCGTAAAAATATATCTTGTAAAAGCGGTGTGAATATCTATTGTGGCAAAGTAAAGAAATAATGAAAATACAGAAAGGGAAAATTATTGAAATCAATACAGTGGAGGAATACGTCGCCCTGTTTGGCTGTCCGCCGATATGCCATCCGCTGTTGAGCGTCTGCCGCCTGTCTGATGTAAAAGACTACAGTCCTATCGGTAAACCGGTGCGGTTGAACCTCTATACCATCACGATAAAGGACAAGACCACCTGTAATGCAAGCTACGGGTGGCGCAGCTATGACTTTACACGCGGCTGCATGAATTTCTTTGCACCGGGGCAAGTGCACAGTTGGGAAGAGAAAACTGTAAACACCGGCAGATGGGGATGGATGCTGGCTTTCCATCCCGACTTCATACGCAAATATCCGTTAGGCGCAAAAATCGGCAGGCTGAAATTCTTTTCCTACGATGTGAGGGAAGCCCTGCACATATCCGACATGGAGCGGAACGTAGTGGAGAATATCCTGGAAAACATCGAGAACGAGTACAGGCAAAACATCGATGCACATACGCAGGACATTATCGTCTCGCAGCTTGATGTCCTGCTGAATTATTCGGAACGCTTCTATACGAGGCAATTCCAGACACGCAGTAGTGTGGAGCCCGACATCGTGACACGGGTACATCTCCTGCTTCAAAAGCATATAGACGAGCATCGCAAAGAGTTTATTTCCGTCAATGCCTTAGCCAGTGAATTGAACATGTCTCCGCACTACCTCAGCGACCTTTTGCGCAGCCAGACCGGAATGAACACGCAACAGCACATCCACGCTTTCCTGATAGAGCAGGCAAAATCCTTGCTGGCGACTACACAATTGTCGGTAAGCGAGATTGCATACCGGTTGGGATTTGAATATCCCCAACACTTCAACCGCCTTTTTAAGAGCAAGACGGGCATTACCCCATTGGAATATAGAAATATGAACTGAAACGCGTATGGAACAAACTGAAAACAAAGGAATGTCACGCCGTTCTTTCCTGAAACGGCTGGGTATCATCGGTGCGTCTACCGGATTGTCTGCCTGCGGACACGGGCAAGCCGGACAAGAAACCGTGAGCGGGGAAATGACTTACCGCACCGACCCTAAGACAGGACAGCAAGTTTCCCTGTTAGGCTACGGCTGTATGCGTTGGCCGCCTGCCACCTCTCCACAAAAGGACGGTTGCCCGATAGACCAAGAAACCGTAAACGGATTGATAGACTATGCCATAGAACATGGCGTGAACTACTTCGATACCGCTCCCATTTACGGACAAGGTTGGTCGGAAACCGTTACGGGGAAAGCATTGAAGCGTCATCCCAGAGAAAAGTTCTTCATCGCTACCAAGATGTCCGGGGCATCCGACCTTTCTCGCGAGAATCTGACAGCCATGTATCACCGCTCGTTTCAGCATTTGCAAATCGATTACATAGACTATTACCTCCTGCACGGCATAGGAGGAGGCGGAATGGATTTGTTCAATAGGCGTTTCATGCAAAACGGGATGCTCGACTTCCTACTTGAGGAACGGGAACGGGGAAGAATCCGACATCTCGGCTGGTCCTTTCATGGCGATATTGAAGTGTTCAATCGTGTGCTGCAGATGCACGAACAAGTGCATTGGGACTTTGTGCAAATCCAACTCAATTATGTGGACTGGAGGCATGCTTCCGCTTACAATGCCGACTGGCAAAAGGCCATGGGAGACGACACCAACGCCGAATACCTGTACGGAGAATTGGCAAAGCGTGACATCCCCGTAGTCGTCATGGAACCTTTATTGGGCGGAAGGCTGGCCAACGTCACACAAGACGTACTGGCTCAGATGAAACAGAAGCGTCCGGATGACACGGCTGCGGCATGGGCTTTCCGCTTCGCCGGGTCATTCCCGAAGGTGCTGACCGTTCTTAGCGGAATGACTTATAAGGAACATCTACAGGACAACCTGCGTACTTTTTCACCGCTCATTCCCCTGTCCAGCGAAGAAAGCGATTTCCTTGAGGATGTGGCGGAACGGATGAAGGACAGCCAGAATATCCCCTGCACCGACTGCAAGTATTGCATGCCCTGTCCATACGGAATAGATATTCCGGCGAACTTTCTCCATTATAACAAATGCGTCAACCACGGCTATGTTTCCAAAAGCCATCTGGATGCCAATTATGAGGAAGCCCGGAGAGCCTTTCTGATAGGTTATGACCGCCGCGTGCCTAAATTGAGTCAGGCAAGCCGCTGCATCGGTTGCGGGCAATGCGTGTCCCATTGCCCGCAAGGCATCGACATTCCATCACAAATGAGAATGATTGATGATTATGTGGAGCAGTTGAAGCAAGGAACTTTATAGGAAATGATTTCGATACATTTATCCCACTTCCAATTTTTGAAACATTCCTCATAAATGCAGTGCCTGCTTGCCTGATTCTTGCGCAAAATCATTACTTTTGTGCTTATTGAATCCTTTAAGCAAAAGGAATATATGGAGAATTACGAAGATTGCTTCTACCAACATTGATCGGAAAAGAACGGATGAAGATAAAACAAACTTTGCAAGAGCCAATGAACACATACAATATCATATCCCTTCATGCCCACCCTGAATGGCGCATTCCTGCAGCCAGATGGTTCCAGGAAAAATGGGAAATTCCTTTAGAGGAGTATCTGACAAGTATCGATGAAAGTATTAAAGGAACTGTAGCTGTTCCTCAATGGTACATAGTAATTGAAGGGCAACAGATAATTGCCGGAGCCGGTGTGATAGAAAACGACTTTCACGACCGCAAAGACCTGACCCCGAATATCTGTGCCTTATATGTGGAACCGGAACGACGTTGCCGCGGCATTGCCGGACATCTGTTGGAACATATCTGCAAGGATATGGCTGTAAAAGGTATCAGCACCCTCTACCTCATCACGGAGCATACCTCGTTTTACGAACGTTATGGCTGGGAATACCTGTGCATGGTAAAAGGCGGCGACGGGGAACAGATGCGGATGTATAAAAAATCGCCCAAAGCACACACGAAAACGGATACATCAAGACGAGAAAAACTTTTTGGAGAAACTCAAAACAGTTTCTAAAACCTGAGATTCGGTTACTCAAACGACAAATAAGGCATCAATCGCTTCAAATCTTCTTCGCTAAACTCTTCAAAAAGGGATAATTGTGCTATATCTTTCAAATTCCCACGTTTACGGCGATATTCGATGATGGCTTTTGCCTTGTAAAAATCCATATAGGGATGCGAGCGCAGACGGTCAAGGCTGGAATGGTTAACTCTTAACTTCCGGAAAGGAGGAGTTGTTATCCGGAACCAACGGTTCACCAAAGTATCAATGTAAGGAATTTCCTGTAACTGGCTCACGGCGTGAAAGCCTCCAAGACGGTTGCGGTAAGCTACAATCATCCGTGCCAGTCCACTACCGATACCTGGTATATGTTTCAACATAACCGTATCGGCCATATTCAAATCAATTACTGTACCTTCAACATATTTAACCGTTACCGGATAAAGCGTAGTACTATCGCGAAACACTGTTGCTGGCCGGCTCATAGCCGTGTCTTGTCTGCGCAACCGATTATGTATTCCGATACGAACGTAAGGATGCAGCGCTTCGTATTGTTCCGATGTCAAGCCATATATTCGTCTAAAAGCTTCGGGAGTGCGGAATATACCACCTTTCGCACGGTATTTTAGGATATTGCTTATGACGAAATCAGATAGTCCCAAATCACTAAGAGTTGTCGAATCCGCAGTATTAGGGTCAAAAGGAAATAAAACTGTTACCGTAGGGCTAGAATGCATAGGCGATGAACGTCGGTGCAAGCGTTCTTTCTTACGGACGTTTGCCAGAAAAGAGTCTACAGATTCATTATCTGTAGCCGAAGGCAATAATGCTTTACCTTGTTTTTCTTTCAACCATAAATTGCCGCCCACAAGAAGTATCAGTACCGCCAACAACATCACAATGGCACGCCGGTCGGCTTTGCTGAAGTAAAAAAAATGTTTCCACATTACGAATAAGACCTATAGCCAACCCAGTTCGTTGACAAAAACCAACAAAATGCCGATAGGAGTAAGATAGCGCAGCAGGAAGATAAGCAGCGGATAATAAGGAGCACGCAATGTCCCCCAATTAGTCACTTCCTCACGTACCTTCTTCTGATCCAATTTCCACGACACAAAGATAGCGACAAACATGCCTGCTACAGGTAACATAATTTTTGCCGTAAGAAAATCCAGTGCATCAAACAGGTTCATACCAGCTATCCGCACATCATTCCAATCACCCAATGCCAGCGATGAAACCACACCGATAATCAAACTACCTGTTGTTACCAGCCACGCTGCGCGGCTGCGCGTAAATCCGAATTTCTCGTGCAGGAAAGCAGTGGGAACTTCATGAAGTGAAATGGTAGAGGTAAGTGCTGCCAGTGCCAAAAGAATGTAAAACAGTATCGCACTGATACAAGCAAATAATGGAACTGCTCCAAAAGCTTGTTGAAATACATTAGGCAGGGTAATGAAAATAAGTGAAGGACCAGCATCGGGTTGGATTCCTACTGAAAAAGCAGCCGGAAAGATAATGAATCCCGATAATATGGAAATGCACGTACCAATGACACATACACTCATAGCTGTATATCCTAGCCGGGTGTCACGATTGAAATAAGAAGCATACGTCGAAAGGCATCCCATACCGAGGCTGAGCGAAAAAAAGGCCTGTCCCATAGCTCCTAAAACTGCATCGGAAGTAATTTTACTGAAATCGGGCTTAAGCAGGAATTCCAATCCCTTTACTGCACCCGGTAACATCACAGCACACACCGCAAGCAGCACAATCAAAATGAACAGCATCGGCATCATAATTTTCGAAGCACGCTCAATACCAGCCTGTACGCCCTTAACCACAATAATATGAGTCAACGCCACAAACACTACCAGCCAGATCAGCGGACGCCAAGGATTCTGAGAAAATTCATTGAACATTGCTACAAAGTCGTCTGCGGACTTGCCAAGCAAATTACCCGTTGCAGACTGGAATATATATTCCAGCGTCCAACCAGATACTACCGAATAATAGCCTAAGATAAGGAATCCAGTCAATACTCCCATATATCCTACATACTTCCATGCGGTTCCGGGAGCCAGTTTCTTGAATGCTTCACCCGTACTTGCCTTGGCACGCCGTCCGATAGTAAATTCAGCGATCATGATGGGTAATCCAAAAAGGAACACACACCCCAAATAAATAAGTATGAAGGCAGCACCTCCATGGTTCCCTGTCTCGTAAGGAAAACGCCACACATTTCCTAAACCTACCGCCGAACCTGCCGCAGCCAAGATGGCACCCAACTTGCTTGCGAAACCGACACGCTCACTATTTTGCATACATTCTGTCCTTTCTGTTTACATTTTAAAGTTCAAGTTCGGCAAATGTACGAAAAAGTTTGTATTTTCGCGGAAAATATGAATAAATTATATGATGAAACACTATCCGCTATCTATCTTCATTATAATTGCGATCTGCTACCTGTCTTTTTTCACTCCACCGAAAACCGAGATGGATGAAATCACCAATTTCGACAAATTGGTGCATCTCTGCATGTATGGAGGGCTGACTGTTATCATCTGGTTCGAATACCTGCGCCGGCACTCCCGTATCCATTGGCATCAGCTGATACTGGTCGGTATCTGTTTTCCAATACTGATGAGCGGCATTGTCGAAATTCTACAAGCGACTTGCACCTCCGACCGCAGTGGCGACTGGCTTGATTTTGCAGCAAACTGTACCGGTGTGTTGTTCGGTTGTCTGTTCAGCTGGTATGTCACACGACGGATAATTCAGAAAAATATGAATAAACCGGTTTGACAAATATATAATCAACAACAGAACTTTATTATGGATATATTGCTGATTATCATTGGTGTCATCTGTCTGATAACAGGCTTTTTAGGTTGTGTGTTACCAATACTTCCCGGTCCACCACTGGCATATATCGGCATGCTATGCTTTCATTTTACTGCCCGTATGCAGTTCACTCCTACCCAATTGATTGTATGGGCTGTACTGGTGCTTATCGTTCAATTGCTCGACTATATTATACCTATGTTGGGAAGCAAGTATGCAGGCGGGACCAAATGGGGAAACTGGGGATGTATCGTGGGAACAGTGATAGGCTTGTTTTTTCCTCCTTGGGGCATCCTTGCCGGACCTTTTGTAGGGGCTGTTGCCGGTGAATTGCTCGGCGACAAAGACCTGAAGCACGCTTTGAAATCGGGCTTAGGGTCTTTGGCAGGTTTTCTGTTCGGCACCGCAGTCAAGCTGGTACTTTGTGGATATTTCATCTGGCAATTCATTGCGGCATTCTGAGGTGTTATCGGAAATCTTTCAGTTCTTCCTGCAATCGTTGACGGGTAGAATGAATGCGGCTCTTTATTGTTCCTAGTGGCAAATCCATTTTATCAGCTATCTCTCGGTATTTGAATCCCGATACATACATCAGGAACGGAATACGGTATTCTTGAGGTAAGGCATTAACGATACTGTTCATTTCCTTCAAGTCGTATCCGTTATCTACCGTTACAGGCTCATCACTTTCGTTTTTATTTAGGTAAAACAGATTATCAGTCTGGTCAACATAAGTCTGGTCACGTTGTGTCTTACGGTAATTATTGATAAAAATATTACGCATGATGGTATAAACCCATCCCTTGAAATTAGTTTCATCGGTATACTTGTCTTCATTATCCAATACCTTTAGCGAGGTTTCCTGCAGCAGGTCATTGGCATCTTCACGGTCTGCTGTAAGCTTATAGGCGAAGTGACGTAATTCGGTTTGTACGCTCAGTAGATTCTGAGCAAAATTAGCTGTTCTCATTTACTTGTTGTTTATTCGGGTTAATATATGTCTGTCTCTATCGACACTGCAATATTAGCCCGAAAAACAACCCGGGACCTCCTAAAATCCGGTATTCCACCGGTTAAAATCTATCAACGGATAGTTTTTACCCCCTTTTCTATCAGTTCACAGGAGGTATCATCTGTTTTTTCTCCTCCATCTTTCCAAGTAGTATAAGGCTGCTTCATCAGAAATGAATTGTAATATCGGGTCTGACCAGTCACTTCCTTACCGATAAAGGCTGGCAGTTCCACCGATTCGGTTTCCGAACAAAGTTCTACTTCAGCAATTACCAGCCCTTCGTTTTCTCCGTGAAACTCGTCTACTTCGAACACATGTCCGGCATAATCGGCTAGATAACGGTATTTCTCGATGCGTCCCGGCTCACACAATTTCATCAATTCTTCGGCATCAGCCAAGGGGATTTCTTGTTCCCACTCATATCGGCTGGTACCTGCGGCGTTAGAAGGTCCTTTGATAGTAAGGTAACCTTTATTGTCGCGGATGCGGACTCTTACCGTCTTGCCTCGCGCACTACATATATAGCCTTGTTCGATACGGCTTTTTGCACGAGCCAAGCGGCGGTAAGAATCGTCAGTCACCAAAAATTTGCGTTCTATTTCTTGCGACATGGCTGAAGAAGTTTACATGACCGAAAAAGCGACAATCATCAGAATAGCCAGCAGCACCAGTACGATGCACATATACTTGATAAGGCGATTGGCTTTTTCTTCTTCCCGGTTGCCATGTACCGGTTTTTTGTTACGTTTTGTTCCCATAGTGTTTTATGTTTTAGATTGGTTATGATTTTAATAAACCGGCAAGGTTCAGGTTTTTATGAAAACCTTGCCGACTTGTTAATTGATTCATGCCTCGCTGTCCGAGAATTCCATCAGATAGGCTTTGATAAAACCGTCTATTTTCCCATCCATTACCCCGTTGACATCCGAAGTCTGGTAATTGGTGCGATGGTCTTTCACACGACGGTCGTCGAATACATAGCTGCGTATCTGTGAGCCCCATTCAATCTTCTTCTTTCCAGCTTCTACCTTTGCCTGTTCTTCCATACGGTGTTGCAACTCTTTATCATACAAGATAGAACGCAACTGACGCATGGCGTTCTCCTTGTTTTTAGGCTGGTCGCGCGTTTCGGTGTTTTCAATCAGGATTTCTTCTTCCTCACCCGTATACGGATCTTTGTATTGGTAACGCAAGCGTACCCCCGATTCTACCTTGTTGACGTTCTGGCCACCGGCACCGCCACTCCGGAACGTATCCCAGGATAAACGGGCGGGTTCTACAGTCACTTCAATCGAATCATCTACCAATGGAGTGACAAATACAGAAGCAAAAGAAGTCATTCGCTTGCCTTGTGCATTGTAAGGCGAAACACGTACCAGACGATGTACTCCGTTTTCTCCTTTCAGGTAACCGTATGCATACGCCCCTTCAATATTCATTGTAACCGTCTTGATACCAGCCTCATCACCTTCCTGCAAGTTAGCGACCGACAACTTATAACCATGACTTTCTGTCCAGCGCATATACATACGCATTAACATGGATGCCCAATCTTGGCTTTCTGTACCTCCGGCACCCGAGTTAATTTTCAGTACACAGTCCATCTGGTCTGCTTCAGAACGGAGCATATTTTTCAGTTCCAATTCTTCCACCGCCTTAACCGCCTTGGCATAAGCCTCATCTACTTCGGCTTCTGTCACCAGTTCATCTTTATAAAAATCAAAAGCCAGTTCCAGTTCATCTGCCAAAGTTTTTACTTCATTATATCCGTCAATCCATGCCTGCAAAGCCTTTACTTTCTTCATCTGAGCCTCTGCCTTTTTCGCATCGTCCCAAAATCCAGGCACTTGTGTGCGAAGTTGTTCTTCCTCTACCTGCATTTTCTTGTTATCAATATCCAGATAACGGTTCAGTGCTTCTGTACGTTCTTTTATGTCTTTTAGTTGGTCTGTTGTTATCATATGTTTACTACTCCTTATTCAACTTGCAAAATTAGCCATTTTTACGTTAGTGTAAAAATTAGGAAACAAGAAAATCACTCTTCATACATTTTGTTGATTTCATTCGCATAATTTTTCATCAATACCGGACGTTTGATTTTCAGGGTATTGGTCAATTCACCTTTTTCCAAACTGAATGGTTCGGGCAATAAGGTGAACTTCTTGATTTGTTCGTAATGGGCAAATTCCTGCTGTAACGTATCGATACGCATCTGGAACAAGGCAATGATTTCGGGTTTCTTCAACAGGTCCGCACGGTCGGCATAAGCAATGTGATGGTCTTGGGCATACTTTTCCACCTGTTTGTATTCGGGCACAATCAGTGCAGAGACGAACTTGCGTTGGTCTGCTATGATAGACACCTGATCAATGTACCGGTCTACCACCAGTTTGGTTTCTATCGCCTGAGGGGCGATATATTTACCGTTTGATGTCTTGAACAAGTCCTTTATCCGATCGGTAAGGTATAAGAAACCATCTTTCATATAACCGGCATCCCCCGTATGAAACCACCCGTCTTCGCTGATTACCTTGCGAGTCAGGGCTTCTTTCTTGTAATATCCCTTTGTCACGGTCTCGCCTCGAAGCAAGATCTCACCATCCTCGCCGAACTTCAGCTCAAGTCCGGGAATAAGCCGTCCCACGGAACCCGTGCGGAAGTCGTCCATCCATCCCAACGAAACAGTGGCCGTAGTTTCAGTCAACCCGTATCCTACTACCATGTTGACGCCTACTGAATGGACGAATTCTTCTATTTGCTTTGACACCGCTGCTCCGGCAGTGGGAAAGAAATTGCCCCGTTCGATACCGATGGTCTTTTTCAGTACACTGTAAATCGTCTTTTCGTAAAACTTGTATTTCAGATGTAACATCGGAGGAGGTGTCTTACCGTTCATCAGATAATCGATGTTGTGTTCGCGTCCTGTCTTAAGCGCATCCAGCATCAGGCTTTTCTTTAGCCCCGAAGCTTCGTTTATCTTTTCATGGACACCTGCATATACTTTTTCCCAAAAACGTGGCACACTGCACATTGCCGTAGGACGAATTTCCTTAATAGTCATCTGTATATCTTGCGGATAAAGGTTGATGCAGAGCAGGCAACCCTTTGTCAGGCAGTAATACGACCACGCACGTTCGAATACGTGCGTAAAAGGTAGAAAATTCATCACCACATCCTGGTCGGTCAAGGTAAGCAATACCTTGTTATGCGCTTGGAAAGCTGCCTCATAACATGAATGATGCAACATCACTCCCTTCGATTCGCCCGTAGTACCTGAAGTGTAAAGAATGTTAGCAAGGTCAGTCGACACTGCAGCCCCCGTGCGCCGGTCTACTTCTGCCTGCAGTTCGTTTGCCTCACCCAACTGGAGGAAATCGTCATAATAAATAGAATGAGTATCTTCTGCTGCCCGCATTACATCGGGACTGAAAATGATGATTCGCTTCAGAGTCTTGCAAAGCTGCTGCACCCGATAGGCCACATCATATTGATATTGTTCGCCCACAAACAAATAGCGGATGGAGGCATCTTCTACGATATAATGCACTTGCGATTCCGAGCTGGTGGCATACAGCGGAATAGTAACTATGCGGCTTTTGAATGCCCCGAAATCGGTATAGAGACATTCAGGCATGTTCTGAGAGAACACACCTACATTTTCCTGTACCTCAACACCTAAAGCCACCAAGGCACGAGCCACTTTCTTTACCTTTCCGGCAAACTGATTCCACGAAACCGGAATCCATACACCTTGTTTGTAGTCACGGTATTTCAGAGCTGCACGTACGCCGTATTTCCCGGCCTGCCGTTCAATCAGTGTAGACAAATAAGATTCACTCATTTAAATTTTATTTATTTTGTAATCGCTACCTGCAAAGATAGGGTTTAATTTGAATAAATGAAGTATCTTTGCTGGCAAAACAAAAGAATCTTATGTTATCGGATACTAATTATTACACTTCGGAAGCACTTACGCTACTGAATTCCCTCATCGGAATCCCTTCCATAAGTCGGGAAGAAGAAGCGGCTGCCGATTTCCTGCAAAATTACATCGAGGAAAGCGGCATCATGACCGGACGCTCGGGAAACAATATCTGGTGTATCAGCCCGATGTTCGACGTTAACCGTCCCACCATCCTGCTAAACTCACATATTGATACAGTCAGACCTGTAAACGGCTGGCGAAAACAACCTTTCACTGCAAAACTGGAAAACGGGAAGCTGTATGGGTTGGGAAGCAACGATGCCGGTGCCAGCGTGGTTTCACTCTTTCAGGCATATCGTTACCTGACTACCACCACTCAAAGCTATAACCTGATATTCCTTGCCTCATGCGAAGAAGAAGTGTCGGGTAAAGGAGGTATTGAAAGTGTACTACCGCAACTGCCTCCCATTGCACTGGGGATAGTGGGCGAACCTACCGACATGCAACCTGCTGTAGCAGAAAAGGGCCTGATGGTACTCGATGTTACGGCTCATGGTAAAGCCGGACATGCTGCACGCGAAGAAGGTGAAAATGCAATTTATAAGGTATTGGAGGACATCGAATGGTTCAGAGATTACCGTTTTTCCAAAGTATCTCCATTATTGGGACCAGTAAAAATGAGTGTCACTCAAATCAATGCTGGTACACAGCACAATGTCATTCCCGACCTATGTTCTTTCGTAGTGGATATCCGGAGTAACGAATGCTATTCGAACGAAGAATTGTTTAACGAAATCACCACTCATATCCATTGCGAAGCAAAAGCACGTTCGTTCCGTCTCAACTCTTCGCACATTGATACTGAACATCCGTTCGTGAAGCGCGCCGTCGAACTGGGAAAGATACCATTCGGTTCGCCTACGCTTTCCGACCAGGCATTGATGCACTTTCCTTCCGTCAAGATAGGACCGGGCAAATCGTCACGTTCGCACACGGCAGACGAGTATGTAATGGTCAGTGAGATAGAAGAAGCCATTCATACCTATATCGCCATATTAGACGGATTGAAGATTTAAGTGATAAGTGATACTCCATTAAACTCAATAAAAAATGCATATAATGAAACCAAACATCTTCCTTTGTGGCTTCTTCCTGTTGTTGTCGGTCTGCCTCGCTGCATGTGGGAGCAGTAAGAATAAAAATACCTCGGAAAAAGAGACAAACCAGGAAAATAACGTGCAAGTACCTGAATTTAATGCCGACAGTGCTTACCTGTACATTCAGAAACAAGTGGCATTCGGTCCACGTGTGCCGAATACTGAAGCCCACCGCAAGTGTGGCGGATACCTTTCACAACAACTGCGCGACTTCGGAGCTACGGTGTATAACCAGTTTGGCGATGTCATTTCATACGATGGAAAAGTACTGAAGATGCACAATATCATCGGTTCGTACAACCTTGACACCAAGAAGCGCGTCCTGCTGTGCGCCCACTGGGACAGCCGTCCTTATGCCGATGCCGGTCAGGAAGCACATTACCATACTCCCATCGATGGTGCCAACGATGGTGCCAGTGGTGTAGGTGTACTGCTGGAAATCGCCCGTCACTTACAACAACAGGCTCCAGCTATCGGCATCGACATCGTGTTCTTTGATGCGGAAGACTATGGTATCCCTGAATTTTATGAGGGCGATTACAAGCAAGACACATGGTGCCTGGGTTCTCAATATTGGGGACGTGTACCACATGTACCTGATTACAAGGCACGTTTCGGCATCCTTCTGGATATGGTGGGAGGCAAAGGAGCAACTTTCTATTACGAACAATATTCCAGTCAAACGGCAAATTCACCAATGAAGAAAATTTGGGATACAGCACACCGACTGGGGCATAAACAGTTCTTCATCAAAGAAAACGGCGGCAACGTGACAGACGACCACATATACGTGAACCGGCTCCGCCAGATCCCGTGTGTGGATATCATTGGTTATGACCCACACAGCGAAACAGGCTTCCACCCTACCTGGCACACAGTGGCAGACAACATGGACTGCATTGATAAGGCAACCTTGCAGGCTGTGGGAGAAACCGTAATGAATGTAATTTATAATGAAAAATAAAAAATAACTCGATATGAAAACAATCAACGAACTACAAGACGAGGTTATCGACGAGTTCAGCAACTTCGATGACTGGATGGACAAATATCAGTTGCTTATCGATCTGGGCAGCGAACAGCCCCCCCTTGACGAACAATATAAAACCGAACAAAACCTGATAGATGGTTGCCAAAGCCGCGTGTGGTTACAGGCAGACTTTATAGACGGGAAAATCATATTTCAGGCAGAAAGCGATGCTTTGATAGTGAAAGGCATTATCGCCTTGCTGATAAAGGTGGTTTCGGGGCATACACCTGATGAAATTCTGGATGCTGACCTTTATTTCATTGACCGGATTGGACTGAAAGAACACCTTTCGCCAACCCGCAGTAACGGGCTGCTTGCCATGGTAAAGCAAATGCGCATGTATGCTTTGGCTTTCAAGGCAAAACGAAGTTGAAAGAAAATAAAAATACGACTGTCCGTATGTAAATACAATTTGTTTGCGCAAATGAACACAGATATTTAGGACCTGTTTTGAATTTATCGTGCACACACGAAACGAACACATCAAGCCAAGAAAAACTTCTTGTAGGAAATTCAAAACAGTTGCTTATGCCTGTTCATACGGGCGGTCATATTTTTGAACACTTTATTAATACCCGTTCCTCATCCTTTAATGTAGTGGCAAACAGATATATTTCGCCACCCTCTTTCAATTTTAGTTTCTTCCGCAACTCTGTTACCGAAGCGGGGAAATTGCGCACTGTCAGATTTGCTTTCTCTACTCCCCCCAACAAGGTTTTCAACTCTTTTTTCCCGAACCCAGAAACGGCTTCTACTTGAAACTGACGGCCTGGGAAATCCACTTGATGGTCGGAGGTATACAGATGGCTGTTGGGATGCAGTTTTTTCACACCGTAACGCAAAGCCAACAATCGGTAAGCACCTGCTTTCAGCAAAGTCACTCCTGGTTCATACAGATAAGTTTCCACCTTGTCAGCATACTCACACATCGCATTTCTCTCTTCGGAAAGCGTAAATACAAAAGGTGGTGTCAACAAGTTATCAACAATCTGTTTACAATATATACACACCTCAGAACCAATACAATCCGACTTTTCAACAGACTTTTCTAACAGAATTATTAACTCTTTACACTCGTTATGAACAGCCACAATGTGAATTTGCGTGATGTGTTTCAACACCTGAAGAGCTTTAGCTATATCCAGCATAGGTGATAACTTAATCATTACCTTCCGCCCTTTTTCCACCAATACCGGTTCGAGTATCCCTATATCGGGTTCACAATCAGATATTGCTACAGTCTTGCTTCCATAACTGTCTCTTCGGGCAGGATCCAGAAACAGACAGTCTACAGGTGTCATTTGCGACAAATAAGATACACCATCCGCACAATGAACATGAATATATCGCAGTCCTAATGCTGCAAAGTTATGAACAGCTAACTCACACAATGAATTCTGACGTTCTACATAATCCGCCTTCCGGAATCTTTGAGAAATGAACGAACAATCTACGCCTAACCCTCCCGTCAGGTCGGCAAATGTTTCTCCATTTATAAGCGATGCTTTATAGCGTGCCGTTAGTTCAGAAGAGCATTGTTCCATCGATAAATGGGAAGGATAACGCACTGATTCCACCTTTGCCCAAGAAGGAATTTTCCTTTCGGCAACCTGTCGGCCAGCAATCTGGACAGCAGCTTCAAGCATATCCACCTCGGGATATTTCTTCGCTTGAAGCGCCAAAGCACGCACATCATCTCCCCAATGTGCATGAATAAAAGCAAGTGTTTCGGAGGATAATCTTTTCATATGTACAAACTATCTGCTACAAAGATATATTTTTCTTTGTTTACCTATATTCAACAAAGGTAAAAAATAAGGGTGTGCATTTCGGCACACCCGTTAAAAAATGAATACCTGCATTCAACTTCAATATGCCAGCCATAGCTGCCTTGCTTGTAAGATTATTAATCTTCATGCCGAAAGATTATTAATCTTCACGCTGTAAGATTAATAATCTTACAAGCGATGCAGCCATATTGCGAAAAGACCCAAGCTTACTTGTCAGCGTGACACTGTCAACAGGAATGACACCGGAAGTATATATCCATGAAAATGTACAATTGCATACCGTTCAAAGTATAAGTACATGTTTTTACTACACTTGTACAAGTAAACTGCTGATATTCATATCAAACTCATCAATACTCGTCCTCGTTGAAGAAATTTGTTTATATTGATTATCAATATATTATACAATAATAAACGAAATTTACGCAAACAAACCGCACCGTCTAAGACGGTCTGAGGCGATAGGAGTAATGGGTAGACAAACAAACTCTGTTTATTATACGGCTCAATTCAAACTACTACAATATTACATCCTTAGCTTTTAATATTCCAAATCCTCCAATTGTGCCACGCAGTCTTCACGATTGGCATCACGCTCATACTCATTCATCAGTTTGCTAAAAATTTTAGCAAGTCTTGGATATGTAAACTTAACTTTATCTCGATAACTTCTGAACAATGCCGCCAATGACCTTTCCTGGTCACCTCCTTCTGCAAAACCTCGTATTGTAACACCTCTACTATTAAAAATCCTTATCCTAACATGTTCATCCACCGAATCACTTTTCAATTCTTCTACTATTTCCCCTAGAACGGCCTGTGGGTAGGAGGCATTCCTTGGAAGGTTACCTAAAAGTGTACCTACCACGATATCAACAACTTGAGTGCGATGGCATTCGACAGATAATTCATATAAACGGTATATGTATGAGCGGAGCACATCGGGATTCACATTCTCTTGATTATCAACTCCTGGACAGCACGACAAATCATATAAAATTGGGAATGCACATTTTGCCATCACCTTTCTATTATTTTGCTCTGATTCGCTTATTTCTTCCTCTTTTCCATCATCAGATTTATATACCATCATAATCAACTCCATAAGCAATTCAGGTTTGCTCATCAATTCTTTGATAAAACGTAGCTCGTTTATATTTCTACGATTAGCGAAAGCCTGATATGCAAAAAACTCAATTTGAACTAATGCCTGGATAATCTCTGGATCTTCTGATTTATCCAAATCTTCTACCACATTATCTATGTAAAACCAATCTATATGCGGGGTAAAATCTCGCTGACCACTAAATATAAGCCCCTTGATGACATTGACTTTGATAATATCAGGTATCTGAGCAGAATTTTTGTTATAGTATATCAGTTCTAACGCTTCATCGAAACGGTTTACCCAAACAAGTTTGTCAATAATTTGTATGGGATTAGGAGTTTTAACATATACTACACTAACATTTTGCCAGTAGAGAGTTTCTATTTTCTCTCCGTAACCGTCTGCAATGGCGGCAAGTCTGTCATTGTACCCTGGAGCATATAAGCATACAGACAAGCATGTATTGCCATACGATATTATGTCATCCACACCCCTCACATAGTCATCTTCGCCTTTTTGAAAGAATAGATTCTGAAAGAAAGTCTGAAGGAATTTAAGGTCAACTATATTCTCATTAAACCTTTCACATACATCCTTCAGCAAATCTTTACCATATAGTTGTATCATGCTGTTGACTATAGAACTCGGACATTTTGCGACACTAACTAACTCCCATAGACCTTCCTTACCTCTTTCTGAAAGGATTTCTTCAACAGCCTTGTCTCTAATCTCCTGCTTCATCCGATAATCTTTTTCAAAGTCTGTCTCTCTTTTTTGAGGTAAGCGAAGAAACATATCTTCGAACATCCATCGATGTTTCATGACAACATTCTTTGATTCAATGTCTGAAAGTAGCTTCTTATATGGTTCAAGTTCTTCCTCAGACAAAGCCCACGCAGCTTCAGGAATTGAAAGATGATGAATTAGTTCGTCTCGAAGAGCATGCTCTACCTTGTCGCTTTCGCAAAAAGTTTCTTTTATGTCAGTAATTGCGTTAAGAATTTCTGCTCTGCAACAACTCATCCATTTATTTGTCGACAATTTCAAGAGCTTACATACATCATCCTCGGAGAAGGTAGTGCAACTCAATAACAACTTTGTTATTGCTTTCAAATTGTCGACTGGTACTGATATATATTTAGGAGATGAAAGATCACTAAAATGTCTCCACTTATAAAAATGTGTCTGAGAAAATACCCTAGGCTCCAAGCCTTCTAGAATTCGAAAACACAACTTACAAATTTCCGATTTAAAGGATGCAGACAAAGATGTCAGTACTTGAATCCTATTGTCAAAGTTGGCAAATGTTTGCGGCCACTGGAAACGGAAAATTTCTGCAAGCGAATTTGTCGGCTTGTTAGCATAATTACTCTCGTTCTTATATGTAGAAAAACACAACAATAAAGAAGAGGCCCTATAAATATAGTCTTCATCCCAAGCAAGCATCTCAAGTGTCCAGAGAATCTCAGTATAATATATATTCCATCCTATCACCCCTACACTAGACTTCTGAGGAGTGAATACAACATCATAAATATCTTTTTCAGTTGCTTCAAGAAACTCTAGAAATGCTTCAGGCGAAGCTTCCGCTAAAAGAGTAAAATACATCCTATTTGACAAGAACCGCTGTAGCGTCCAGCCATTCAGGAGTTCTCGTACCAAACCATCAACCCACACATTTCTATTTGTACCTTCATCATTAATCAAAGATAGCAATATCAAAGATTGATATGTCCCCTTTTTGACATCAGAGGAATACTGCTGCCTGAACTGCCACATTCTCCATTCATCCACATTAAGTTTTTCTTCCGCATCAGGGTCATCATCAGTAATCAACGTGAGACATATTTCTTTTAGTTTTACTAAATAGCCATCTGTTAGATAAACTGAAGCGTATGACATTGCATCCATTGGAGATTTCAATCGCCATACTGTTCCGACATTTGCTATCGGAGAATCAGGCATTAATCTGAATCCTTGCAATATTTGAGAATAATCAGAGTATGTTTTTCCAGATAATTTTTCTATAAGTTTCAAATCACCTGGCACGTTCTCGTTCCATTGTCCCAGCAGAATTATTGGTAATAAGTCTAATATACCTGTGCTATTTGCCCATTCCGGCTTTAGCTTGTCAATCTTCAGCCGACGCCTCAGGACATTTACATCCCTAGCCGTGTCTGTTGCAATCTTTCTAGCCCGAATTGAATCAAAACCACAATCTTCAATAGCCTTAACAAAACCCTCTCGTTCCACCCTTGGTAACTTCTCTGCAGTAGACATTTGATCCTCTGGTGTTACAGCGCAGATTACTGTATGATTGCGAGACAATGCATAGGACATATTATCTCGCAAGGTCGTGATAATAATCAGATTCTCATAATGAAAAACTAAATCATCGAAAGTATTTTTATCAGTCACAACCATTGCCCTTGCCAATAGCTTATCTGCTTCACTACAAGTTGCTATTGATGCTAGCACAAATGCAACAGCTTCCGACTGGGTCAATGCTTGAATTTCAAAGACAGACGGATTAAAACATGCTTTTAGCACAGAGTCAATGGCCTGATCCCTCCCTGCAGTTACTATCTGGTATGGCAAAGTGTACTTATCTCCAGAAGCCCACTTTTTCCAAAAAACATCTGGCAACTGATAACCTCCAGCATTCAGGATATTCAGTTTGTCTGCTAACCACAATCCAACAGCGGGACATTTTTCAATCCAAACCTCCAGTTCTATAGCTGTATAAACCACTAACTTCTTCCATTCGGTTTGATTAGCTTGAACCCAAGCATCTGCTCCTGCCCATTCCCGAGGAGTAACAAAGACAAATGTAGAATTTGATTTAATATGACCAAGAGGATTAGCTGCACGCTTAGTTATATCATCATTAGCTTTGGTCTGAATATCCTTGTTCACTCCACATTCCCAAAGAGATTCTCCCTCTGGAACTAAATCAATCGATTCCTGGCACGAGACAATTCCATCCCATCCTGGCATATGCACAGCATCCCCACTAGGAAAAGATAGCCTATCCAACTGTCTCACCGAAGCGCAAATAAGCCGTCTGATCAATTCCGGTAAGAGCGACTGACATTCCTTCGTGTCAGCCCATTGTTTCAAATGTGTTGATGTGATGAATTTCATAGACTTCATATAATTGCAATCGAAGCAAGTTATTACATTGAAACTTACATGTCATTTGTCATATCCTATCAAAGAATCCCTCATATTCTTCATCAATTATCTTCCATTCTCCTATTTTACGTCCTCCAACACGAGTAATTTTTCCTGATTCTTGAAGTCGTTTGAGATACTTCTGAACTTGACGCGCTGATACGCCCATGCTCTCAGCCATCTGTGTCGCATTGATTTGAGGATTTTGGGAGATTAGCTTATAAATCTGACGGCTCGCTTTTACGAACTCTTTTGCGAACTTTGACGGTCCTTTTACGAACTCTTTTACGAACACCTCCCCGTTTCCTTTTACGAACTCTTGTTTCAAAGGTGTGCCATCATGCGTAATTTCTCCAATAACTTCATTCTCAAAATTCAAATTCCACAGTATCACATGAAATTCCGATGCATTTGACTGGAATTCAGGAGCATGAAAATTAGGAAGTTTCTCAAATCTCTTATAGGAATCGATTATCTTCTTCATTCCACTACCTCTCCGTTCCATGAGTCCTAACCGGCTGAAAAAATCAGCCAATAACGGGTTCCTTCTTTTTGATGGTACCGTAAGGGGGTTCAGCTGCTGAATAAGCCTACCGTCCATCATGCCACCAGGCGAGTATATCTCCATTCGGTCATCGTACATGTCAATATGTATCTCGCTCCCCATTTGCATGTAATCACGATGGATGATTGCGTTTGCAATCGCTTCCGTTACAGCTCGTTCGGGATAATCCGGAAGCTCTTCACGATAGTCGTTCTCTTTCCACCACTTCTTATGGGAATTATTTCTCACAAAAGATACTGCATCCTGCAATTGTCCGATTACGCACCCCTCCAGCTCAACATCATCTATCGCTTCGCCCAAGCCGCTGGTCATATCCAATCCGTTCCATCGCGTGCAGAATATACGGGACTGTCTTATCGGGGATTCATCAGCCAACAATGCGCCAGCATTTGTCAGATTGCCGTTTTCATCAACGATCCCCCATGATACAAACTCGTTGTCTTCGAACGAGCGTTGCAGCCTTTTGTAGTGAACCGACCTGAGTTTGGTAAACGCCATATCCGCAAATCTGTAGTTTGATGGCAGACTGTCGTATGTCCTGCCGGCACCTTTCAGAACAAGACTTTTCAATTGAATACGATCCGCAACGACAGACTCATTACCTATACGGACAAAAGCAAGACGCTGTTTGTCACCAATATAATAATAAGGTGTTTCCTGTCCTGGATACACATGCAACAACACAAGTTTCTTCCCGTTTGTCTCCTTGAGTTCAAGCTTGACTGCCGGAACAGGGTCAAGCTTACTCTTTATCTCCTCACTGATTTTCTCAGCGTTACCTTCCGCATCTGCAAGACCTATTATCTGGTCATCATCACTGATACCGAATATCAATGTGCCACCTTCACCATTGGCAAACGCAGACACGCTCTTAAGCCAGCTTTTAGGACGCTTGATTTCGAGCATCTGTTTCTTGTCGTAAGCTGTAGCCTCACCTATAAGTTTATATATTTCTATACTCATACCTCAATATTTTCTTTTATCAAACTCTGTATTGGAAACTATGGTGTCTCCTGTCCAGGATATACATGTAGCAGCACAAGCTTCTTACCGTCTACATCCTTTAGTTCAAGCTTGACTGCTGGAACAGGATCAAGTTTGCTCTTTATCTCCTCACTGATTTCCTCAGCGTCACCCTCAGCATCAGCAAGGCCCAATACTTGGTCATCATCACTGATACCGAATATCAGCGTGCCGCCTTCACCATTAGCAAAGGCAGAGACCCTTTTGAGCCAACTTTTAGGCTGTCTGACCCCAAGCATCCGCTTCTTGTCGAAGGCAGTAGTTTCACCAATTAATAATTTGCTATCCAATATCATATTAATCAGGATTAAAAAAACATTTAATGCTTTAGTTACACGTAAAATTGTTACAATTCTTTAAAAGACAGTTCCCAACATCTTTCTAAAGCTCTAAAACATGTTGTCATGTTATTTTCAAACTCATCTTTTGTAATAGTGTCTCCAACCTTAATTGCCAATTTTTTCTTCTTTCTCCCATTCATAGCATCAACCTGTTCTTGTGTCTTCTGCCAATTACCATAAACATCATCTTCATGGTTAGGATAGCATTGTTCAATATCACGTTTATCTAAAATGAAAATTTGTGTATTTGTATCAAGATGTTTATATCTTTTTCTAAAATCATCTACCCCTCCTCTAGTTTGATCACTTGGACAATCCATTAATATCACCAATTTATTACCATAGATATTATTATTTAATGGCGTGAATAATTTCTCTATTGCGTTTATAGATTTTTCTGCTTGATCTACATCCCCATGAGCCTGTATAATTTGAATAGATGGCTTATCTGCATAAAAGCGTTTGATTATTCTTGTAAAAAGTTCAAATTCGCTTTGCCCTTCAACAATAAGAAAATTATTCGGCAACAATAAATCAGCCGGACTACCTCCCAATAAATCATATATAATATAAGGCTTTTCCAACTCATTTACTTTGCTAATACAAGTTTCCCCACTGGATTTTTCTACTTTAAATATAGATTGACTTGCATAATTATCAGCTACAAAAACAGAAGAATGAGTATTTATGAATACTTGATCTGTATCTTTTGCTAAATCATACAACACTTCTTTCAATTGTCTTTGTGCCTTAGGATGTAAATGCAATTCTGCTTCATCGATAAAAAACAAGAAGGATTTTCCAGCATCTTCATTTTGCTTTCTAAAATCTGAGTATGCTTGAATAATTGACAACATTAACGCCCTTTGCATTCCATCACCTTTTTCTTCTGCAGATGTTTCAATTCCATCATCAATATCTGTGTTGAAATTTTTCAACAAATCTTCGAAGGCAGGTTGTGTCACTTCAAAACGCACTTTTGATGTGTCAGGAAACTGTTTCTCTAAATATACTTTAACATTATTACCAATTCTATCAAACTCCGTTTTAATTTCAGAATCGTCACTCTCAAATAATGCAGAAAATTTTTCTTGAAATTCCTTATATTGTTGATTTGTCTGTAATATTGCAGCTAGCACATTAGACAACATCGCACCTATTGGTGTTGTTTTTGAATATTTAGCAACAGAATCATAATACTGTTTTGTTGTGATATATTCAAATTTAGGAAGAAAATCATTTAATGCCGCATCAAAACCTGTACCTGGAATAACTTCATTGCCATCAACGTACAATTTCCTTTTCTTTACATCTTTACTACCACGTCTTAAACAAGCGATATCAGCATCACCTAATTTCCCAGATAAGGTAGTCCTATTTTTTTCATTTTGCATTTTAGACAAACCGTCTTGTATGTCAGAGAATTCTATTTCAACAGACATTTCTAAATCTGAACTTCTCTTGAATATAAGTTCTTGAATATCTCCTTTATAGCCATTAAAGAAAAACTCTAATGCCTCAAAAAGATTTGTTTTACCACAATTATTTTGACCAACAAATATATTAAAATCACTAACCAATATATTTGCTTGTTTAATTGATCTGAAATTCTCAATTGATATTCTTTTTATTTTCATAATAACCAAATTTTTAAATCAATATGGTTTTTTGTTAGCATTATATTCTTCGTTCGTACAATCTTACCATCATATCATTGGATATCAATTCTCCCGGCTGCATCTTAATGCGATATATGGAAACCCGCTCCTCTCCCAATGAGATAAAAGTGGACAGATTAAGTTTCAGGCATGCTTTGCCATTCTTTGTGCCAAAATATACTTTTTCCACTTTATAATAGCCATCGATATCTCCACCGACCATAGGCAAGAAATATCTGATATCCATTACATTGATAGCAGTCGGGATTCTTTCCATCGTATAAGTCTTTGCAGTATGGCTGAAGAAATCCGCATAGTCCACATCTGCCTTTCTGACCAAACCGGTCAAAATATTCTTACTCTCAGGTTTCGGTAACTTGTTTAGCGTGCCCACTTTATCAATGTTTTCGACATGAAGTTCCGTATCAAGCATAAAAGGTTTGCTGACATAGAAATGTGTTTGCAGGCTATCCAACAATTCTTTATTCTTATCCGCTTCACTTCTTATTGTGGCCAGCTTAACATGAAGGGTTGCCCACATATCGGCCTCCTCTTCTTTCATCAAAGCAAGCACCAGATAGTTGCTGTCTGTTTTCGGACGATAAAGTTTGCCGTTCAAACGCTGGAAGTTATCCTGTATGAACTGGTAACAATCCATACCCTCACGTGGTTGGATTGTCCTGAATGTATATAACTGGTTCAAAGTACTTTGAATTCTACTTCTGAATTCTTTTCGGACATATTCTCGCCATACACTTTGCGCACTTTTATTGTCTCGACCATACAACGAGACTATGTATAGAAAATTTACGTCATAATGGCACAGCAAAAGTGTATCACGGTCGAACAGACGGTTTTCAAACTGACGGTTCAGCTGGACACCTTTTTCTTGCGTCTTCAGTTCCTTGTCATCAAAGGAAAGGAATTTTGAACCACCATTCCGTCTGTCTGGAATTCTTGCGCTAATAAAGAAATTGGGTATCAGATTATACCCTTCTGTCAGAGCGTCCCTCAGTTGCGGCTGTTCTACATTTTCGTCACCATCAAGAAAAAGGTTCATATTCCACTGGATAACATTTCTGGCATATGTGTACTGCTTGTAAATGGATTTATCTTCAAGCTGTATCCGGTCATTCTTGGAACGCTTATAATATTTGCTGTCCCCAATATAATAAGTCAGTTCAGATTGTAAATCGGACTGCTCGATAAGCCCCTGTCCGATGAACATGTGGTCAACAAGTTTTCCATCCTTCTGTTCGGTAAGCTCCTTCGGTAAGTTCTGTTTGTCATTACCCCCGATAAGGGTATCAATCATTACTTCAAATATATGGTCAAAGTCTTTGGCGAGCAAAAAGTCTTGAGACTGCCTGTTCATCGCAATTTTATATTCTCGATCAAAGAAAGCATAGCACAAGTCCCATATCCGCAGAGCCTTGTCAGAAAAATATTTGTACTTGATCTGTTTCAGACGTCTACATCCCAAATTTTTCTTGATGTATATCCGTCTCAGTTTGTCGGGACTTATCAGATGATAATGGATATTAATTTCAAAAGAAAAGCCATGCGTTTCATGTATGTAGTTCAATATTGAAAAGTAGATGACAAGCAGCTCCTCGTCAAAATTGACCATCTTCTTTCTGTTGACAGGTTCGACATAGACAGGTGTACCATTTTGGATAAAGGCTTGTGATGAAGTGATAGTCTTGTTCCAGTTGATTCTGTTATACCCAGAATGCACATTTTTTGCGATAAATGTAAAGTAGTCCTGATTGTCCCTGTTAAAGTCACGGAGCGCAATTATCACATCAAGCAAAGTGTTGTGTTTCTGCTTCCGACCTCTGCTTTCTGTCTGATATTCCCTAGTTTCAAGGATATTATCATTATGTGTCTGCTTGTACACGCTGATTGTCCTGTAAACCCATATTGAAAGCGTGGAAAGAAACTCCTTATATTCCTTGCATCCGTCTTCTGTAAACTTGAATTTTATTTTGTCCGATTCAAAGTCAATGATTTCCTGAGGTGACGCACCGAATATTGTATCATCACCGTTCTCTTCATTCTGCTCACCGGTCAGTACCACTTTGGGGAGAAAGAAAATTACATCTTTTGCCGCTTTGCTATAACAATACCCTACATACCCAAAGGCGTATCTGTCTTCCTTAACCGGAACGGACACTACATCCTTGAGCACATCTCTCACAGTCAGACCATCTCTAATGATGTCATCCAAACTATACGGGTATCCTTCGATGAACAGCAACATAAGAATTACATAGTTTGATTTTCTGTTCCATTAACTGTTTCTGCATTAGCGTTAGTCCTATCTTCATCAGATTTCTTAAGAAGATAATTCATCATTCCGAGCAATTTACTATTACCGTCTTCACCATATAAATCCGAAAATTGCACCTCATCGGTTTCACTTGTCCGGAAGATATCTCCTTCCCCGTCCTTGCACACGTCATTCCACAAATAAAACAGAATTTTATTCCGCAGCAAATTCGCAGTTATCACACCATCTGTAGGGTTGACGAAATAATCTCCGAGCATCTTATCCTCAGAATGAGTGGCGTCAAATATTCTCCTATTAACCTCTTTCTGGAATGCAACCCATGAATACTTATTCTGCTCATCGATTTCTATTTTCCATCCGGTATTCTTATACTTGATAGGCTCATATTCCCAATCCCAACGACGCTTGAATGCACTGTCAATGGGGAACAAACTTTGGTCAGAAGTATTCATTGTAGCCCAAATGTAGAGATTATTTGGAAGAAGTAATATCTCTCCATTCAATACTTTATCTACTATATTCTGTTCTTTATATAACGAATTGATTTTATCTGCTTGCTTTATAGTTTTTCCTTTAAACACTTTTGCAAGTTGTTTCTTCATATCTTTATCAGCATTGATATAATAATCAGAAAAGCCATCGCTATTACGGTCAAGCAGTTGAAATAAGTCACCAAAAATCTGTGCGCAATTACCACGATTGATTTCTTCAATAATTAAATATTGGTTTTGTGGGGTTCCGTCTTGTGCATCTGCATAAAATTCCCAAGCTCGAACGTAAGCCTGAAAAAATGCTTGTTCAACGAACTCATAGATAATTTGTTCCTTATGTAGAACTGTAGAACCAATTTTCATAGGTTGCCCAAGTTCGTCACAAATAGGAAGAAGTCCAATAGTTGGCTTGTAAGTCCCAACAAAGGTCGAGTAATCGCTATCGGGATGAAACGTAGTACGAATTACACTTTCCCCTTCTGTTTGTTCTTTTATTGTATGCGACTTACCTGTGCCTGGGGCTCCGTAGTATATCTGTTGAAGCGATTTTTTATTCGATTTCTGTTTTCTATTATGCGTAGAAGTTGACTTGAGGAATGGCCAAGTGTAATCATTTACATCAAAAGGAATTGGATTGTCGAATTTTACATAAGCGCAGTCCTTCCATAACATATATGACAATCCTTTTGTCATTGGCCATGTGTCATCACAGCTATTTCTATAAAACCAACCAGCCCAAAATTCTTTATCATCGCTCTTTAAAATAAAAACGACAATTGGATTATTCTTATCATCATAAGAATCAGCCGGGAATCCACTTCTCTCATTTTTCCATATTTCTATTCGGTTTTCGTTATTCTGCTCTCTAAGTGAATTTGAAGAATCCCTTCTTGAAGATATGACTTCTTCTTGTTGAGTTCGTCCTAACGAAAGGCTATTTACTTTGAAAGTCCACTCATAGCCATTGGCATTTTGAGTCCCTTCTTTTTCAAAGAAATCCTTAAAATCATCATCACTGATGCTACCTTTAGGAAAGTCAATATATGTTTGACTTCCCCCACCCGGTGAATTAATGGTATTTGTAATAGCCTTAAATTCATTGGGAGTTAATTTTCTAAAAATCAAAGACTCAACATTCATACTCTGCATTCTTGTGTAAATATATAAGATACTCTGTTAATTCTAATCCCTTTTTACTATTGTTACTTCGAAAACGTTTATAACGGATCTCCGAAAGTTCAACAGTCCCATATTGACGTAAAAAAGTCAACAAATCATTTATAGATAACAAACCGTCTTCACTATAACTAATAAAGATGTCATTGCAATGAATATTATTAATAATAGTATCAAATGAACTACGGATTTTCACCTTTGAACAAAAATTGGAATATTGATCACGCCAAGGCCGCAATCCACTTTCTCCTATTGCTTCTGGTTCATCTTCTCTTGCAATGGTTTCAAGAATATGATAATTTGCCGCATACTGTCTTTTAATGTATGGAGGATCTATATAACATATATCGGCATATAATTCAGCTGCAATTTCTTCGGCATATCCTTTTCTGATTTCATGATTATTTATATTTTCATCTGGGTCAAAAAATGTGGGCATCAAACTTATTTTATCTTCCGCACGCTTGACAAAATGAGATAAATAATGTCCATATGTTCCTGCAATATTTGCGACATCATTTGCTGCCATAATTAGATCATGCAGCAAAAGAGAATGTTCAATGTTAGTTATAAGGCCTTTTGCATGCCAGTCCTTTATCATACTCCTTATTACATCAATTTTAGAAGCATTTTCTGATGTAAAGTACTTACGCGGTTTGCAACCCGCAGACGGGTTGCCACTTGGAGAATACTCTTTTGTAAAAAAACCAGGATTAGAAGATAACGAATTGAGGTATTCTAGAACACTTTGATAACCATTATCTAATCTTAGTACAGAGGACAATACTTGAAACTTTGGCTCTTTATTAAGAAGCAAATTTACAACAAGATGATGATATGAATATGTCATTACATCAGAAGCAATAACTCTATATCCATGTTTCCGTAATGCAAGAGAAAATAGTCCTGTTCCTGCCATTAAGTCTATGACAGAATGCGCAGCAGGACAGCGTTGACGAAATATGTCAATCAATGTTTCTGCTAATTTATCTTTTGATCCAATATACCTATATCCCATTATTAAATATATCTTTTACAGATACCTTTAAAAGTCTTTTAAATGGTATCATTTGTTGAACCTCGTTGATCGCTTTGTATATTATACCATAATCTGTTTCGTTAATTCCGAAAAGTTTTGCTATTTGATATTCTATTTTTGCATCCGCATCAATAGAAAAATTATCCGTATTAATTTTATTCTCTTGTACTAACTTCGTTATTTGAATAAGACAAGCTCTTGTTTCTAAGTTGTTCGTGTCAATATTAGGGAATGGTAAAGAAGCAACAGCTTTCTGTGAAAGATATGCATGAGTTTTCCAGCCATTACATCCCATGGACTTAATAATATAATAAGTTATTATTCGTGAATTTAAAACGGCAATAATTACTTCATTCGTTATCATAGGATCAATGTCTTCTCTACGTTTTATTATGTATACAACTTGGTTCGTTAAGCAATCGCTATAGTCAATGCCAGCGGTAATACCGACACCTGTTTTCCTAACAAGTATCTTTGAACCTTCATATAGCCGAACATCTTTGTAGTTAATGCCAGGAATATCCGTTTTTATATATTTCTTAGCATTTATACCAAAGCGATATACATCTTCACCTACAATAATCTTCTTATAACCATTCAACGATTTGCTGGATATGATTTCTGTTGCAAGAAAAGTAGATTTTTTCCCGCTATAATGGCAATGAGGACACTTGATAATACCATCAGTTTTTACTTTAGGCTCCGGGAACCATTCATGACAACTTGAACATTGTAGCACTATTCCTTTTTTGGATATTTCAACACCTCGTTGACTCTTAGTTATGTCACCAATCTTTGGACAATTATTTAATATCTTCGTAAGATTAACATCATTTTGTTTAATATCAGTAAAGAATGAGTATTCATTAATAACCATCACTTTTGACGGTATCTTACACAAACAGAGATTGATCGCACTTTCTAATGAAATTACATTACTAATAACTTTCTTTTTTATATCGTTGGATAAATGAGCGCATGAAATAGAATGTCTATTGTTACATACACGTTTTATTCCAAAGATTAAAGATACTGCAATATTGATATTAGGAAAAATTCCTTCTCCTAATCTTACTATTTGTTTAATTGTCGTGTTCTTTAAAAGGAATTCTCTAATAAGTCTATGCTCCTCACTGTATATTGTATCAGGAACAATAAATCCAAAAACACCATTAACATTAAGAATTCGTACACATAATTCTATGAACAGGTCATAAATATCATATTGACCTTTTGCCATTTCAAAATCATTTGAAAGCTGGTCATAAATGGTTTTATCTACTCCCCATGGAGGATTACAGACTATAAAATCTATTCCATTAGGAAAATATCTCTTTGAAAGTTTAGACCATCCTTCAAAACTCCCCATTGATTCATACGGATAAAGTGCATCACATTTAATAAAAACACTATTTTCTGAAATACCTGAGAAAATACTTTTTGAGTGATTAATGGCTTTCTCCTCTATATCAATTCCAACAAAACAATTTGATATCCCTTTTCTTTTAGATAATGAATTGAATGCATTTAATAATGCACTTTCACCAGTTGCCGGATCCAAAACAACATATCTTTTACTTTTGTCAATTCTGGACAATGACAAAGTTGCTTTTGCAAGATATTCTGCAAGAGCGGCTGGTGTGTAAAATGCACCAAGTGATTTTTGTTCTTCAAGACTATATTCCGCAACTTTAACCATTATTTTCTGATAGTTAAACTGTAGTTATTCTATATCATAATTAAAATCGGCCTCAATGAGGTCTTTAATATCCACTTTGAGCAGTTGGGCGATCTCTACAAACTGAGCCATTGATGGCTGTACCTTATTGGTCTTCCATCGTGAGACAGTCATATCTGTAACCCCCATCTGTTCTGCCAACCAGCGATTGGTTATTTCTTTTTCAGCTAAAATTACACGCAATCGGTTTGAGCATTCTATTTTTGCCATATTGCTTCATATTACATGATTAACAGCACAAAGTTAAACATAAAAAGATAATCATCAAAACACACTGATATAAATATCAGTTCATGAAACATAATAATTGATATTAACACTGTCTTATCTACTTCGTCCACGTGATTTGCTGCTTCTCATTACTATCATTATAGCTGCTTTCAAGCACCTCTTCCGATACTCATCTTCCTCCTCATCCGGACTTCTTCCATCCCAACGAAGGTCGGCATCGGGATTTCCGCCACCTCCGCCACCAGAGGAGATTGCAGAAGGTGTTCCTCCGGCAAGAGCATCGGCAATGGCGAATATCTTTGAGCGGAGAGAAGGGTTTGCAAGTTGGTCAAGTATTGTTTCCAATGTAGATTTCAGACCATCATTATTTTCGATAAGCGTTTTGACATCTTTCCGTAGTTGGTATAGTTCTCCGTAGTCCGCCAGCACATTACGTTGGGCAGCTTCAACCTGCCGTGCCGCATCTTTCATGTACAGGGATTCTATCTTGTGAACAATCTCGGTAAACTGCTTGGCGATAGATTTATTTTGACGCTCAACCCATTTATCTGTACCGAACAAGGGCACTTTCTCTGTAATTTGCGGTGGGGTAAAATCGACCTTGTGGTTGCGGAACGGCTGGACAACAGAACGGACTTTTGCTGCATCCTTTGTCAGTTGCTCCAATTCCTGCTCCTTTACTTGAAGTTTACCTGCTTTGTCGTCCAATTTAGACTGATACTCTGCAATGAGCTTCTGTATATCCGTTTTCTGCGCCTCATATTTGTCAAGAGTTATCTTGCCGGACGCAAGTGCTTCATCTATTTCTTTAAGCCGGGTCCTTCCGGCAAGCATTTCCCGTTCAAGTTTCCGTATCATTGTCTGAAGTCCCTTGACTGCTTTTTCCGCCTGTTTTGCCTTGTAGGTTAGTTTAGACAAACTCCGTTTTTTAAGCGAAAATCTGCAATTTAGACAAACTGCACCATATAACACCATAAAACACCAGCGCGACAAACAAATTATATTTGTTTATCGCGCTGATATTTAATTGTTTTGCTATCCAGAAGGCTATTAATACTCGTCCTCGTTGAAGAAGAAATCTTCCTTGCTAGGATAATCGGGCCAAATGTCTTCGATACTTTCGTAGATTTCGCCTTCATCTTCCATTTCCTGTAAATTTTCAATCACTTCCATAGGAGCACCCGAGCGCATTGCGTAATCAATCAGCTCATCTTTTGTAGCAGGCCATGGTGCATCTTCCAATTTTGAGGCCAATTCCAATGTCCAATACATAGTATTTCAGTTTATAAAGTTTTACATTCACATTATCGGGGCACAAAAGTATAACAATTTATGTCATTTGCAACTCTTATCCCAATAAATTTCATCATGGTGTGTTAATTGATTTAACTTTCGTGATAGAACAAACAAATAATCCGATAAACGATTGACAAACTGTTTCACATTTCTGGCTATCTCAAAACCTGTTTCTGCTTCTTCCAGTGCCCAAATACAACGTTCTGCACGACGACATACCGTACGGCATACATGACAGGTAGAAGCTGCATACGAACCGCCAGGCAAGATAAACCCACGAAGCGGAGGCAGAGAAGCATCTAAGGTATCAATGGCTTCTTCCAGCCGGGTAATGTTTTCATCCGTAATCTGAGATACAGGCGACAAATCAGTCTTCGAAGTCTCTGTCGCCAAATAAGCTCCCAAAACGAAAAGTTTATGTTGCACGAATTGCAACAAAGATTTGTCTGTACCTTCTTCCATCTGCGAGACTAGACACCCTATCTGCGCATTGAGCTCATCAACAGTGCCGTATGCTTCAAGTCGAATATGCGTTTTCGGAACTCGTACACCTCCTATCAACGAAGTCGTTCCATCATCGCCTGTACGCGTATAGACCATACTTTTCTTCATAGCATCTCTGTTGTATTAAGTTAAAGAAAATTGACGATACGATGTTCTTTCACCCGTTTCTTATCAAAGAAAACCAAACCGATGTCATACAAATCGAATGTGACTCCCGTACGGGTATCTGCAATCGTCTGCTTCCACCATCGTTTTTTCTCACGAGTAGCATACGGTGCGCCTACAATGATGCACGTACGGTCGGTAACCATAGGCAGCAACCGCTCAAATGCTTCTTTATAATAAGGTGTATGTCCGATGTGTATCAGGTCAGCAAACGGTCTGCCTGTCAATGCCTCGTCAAGCAAGCGGAGTACATTTCCTGTCCGGTAATCCACTAACGGATACGCAGAAAGGACATGTTTTATTCTTGCCTTGTCTTGTCTTTCCTCATCAATCGTAAAGAGAGGGACATGCTTTGCCTCTGCCATATAGCGAGTATCCAGTCCGCACCCTGTCCCTATTTCCAGCATTGATGCCGGCTGCAGATAATTGACCAACCGGAACAGCAACCGGTCGGTTTTTTCACGATAATGGAACAGTTGGCCTTTCTCATCCTCCCGGCTATAGTGCAAAAGCTGAAAAGCATAATAAGGCATCTTTTCATAAATGACCGATGTAATCAGAAAAAAATCGGAAGGTGAATGTACACCATACCCGCACCGGTGCCGGAACCGGCAACACCAATTCCATATCCGCAAGCATAGGTCGGACATCTTCATAACGTATCACGCATTATAAAGACAAGGGGCATAAAGGCACCGAAAGTCCATTACCTCTGTGTCTCCATGCCCCTGTGCCGTTCATTTGTCAACACGGACTTATTCGCGTGCGCCCAGTTTGTCATTCAGATAAAGAACACCGGCATAGTCGTTACATTTTTTCAATTTGTCGACAATACCCTGTGCGGTAGCTTCTTCTTCCACTTGTTCGCGGACATAGCCCCACAAGAAATCCTGAGAAGCTTTGTCTTTTTCTGCCGAAGCTACATTTACCAGATTGTCAATCAACTCAGATACGTGACATTCGTGGTTGTACACATGTTCGAATACTTCCAATACGCTACCCCAGCCTTGCGGAACGACATCGATTTTGTCTACTTTGGCAGCACCGCCGCGTTTTGCGATATAGTCTGCCAAATCGTATGCATGTTGCAACTCTTCTTGCGATTGTTTACGCATCCAGTTGGCAAAGCCATCGAAACCTTCTTTCTGCAAATAGAAAGACATAGAAAGATACAGGTTAGAAGACCACATTTCTGCTGTGATCTGTTCGTTCATCGCGTTTTGTAATTTTTCTGAAATCATAGTCGTATTATTTTTAAATTATTAAATGCAAGAGATAAATACATTATGAGTTTCTACAAAAGAAATGCCAGAACCCACATCGTGCCAAATTGTCATTTCGGATGAAAAGGCTGGAGCATCTGCTTCTTCCCCCAAAAATAGGGAGAAACTCCCACACGATCAATACACCAAGCTATACCAAATGAGCCTGTCACCGTTAATATCATCGCCACGAAAAGAAAACAAAAACCGGTTTCGTCGAACATAAACAATGGTACCAATCCTTTCGAAAGCATAGTAAACACAGGAGAGAAGACCAACAATACCAGCGTATGCCTCCCTACATAGTCGGAAACACGCCTGATACCAGCAGGTATAACCGTATAGAGGCTCAAGAGTACACTCGCCACAAGGTACACAATGGCAACACCCCCCAAAGTGAAACGATTCAGATTCGCCATATCGGCACTCAGCCACACCAAAGGGATCAATGCCCATACAGAAGGACAGAAAAAAGATGTAAATGTCATGCCCGAACGGCGCAAAGCAACTCCAGCCAGGAAATACAAGGCATTGGGTAATGACACAAGTTGACAGGCATCTGCCAGAACGGCATATCCCGTACCTAATACGACCAGACGAGACACAAGCCTCATCTTCTCTGCCCAATGAAATACACCATAATATATTAGCCCGCACAACAGGTAGGTATGCAGATACCAATAGGGTCCCATCGGATGAAGGAATAATTTCTCCAGCATCAGTCCTACACTCAGGCAATCCACCTTATCACGGACAGGAAGCACCGCCGACATCACCACATATCCCGTTTCCATCACCATGTAAGGGACAAATATCCATGCCATCGCCCTTAGGAATTCACTTGGCCGTTTCTCAATTTGCATCAGGTACCCCGACAAAATCAAGAATACCGGCATGTGAAACGTGTATACCCATTGCTTCGCCAACGGATATTTTTCACTGAAGAACACCAGGTGGAAGGCTATCATCAGCAAGATGCAGACACACTTCAGGTAATCGATTTCTCCGATACGTTTTCCGTTCATGATATTTGAGACTTTTTTATTTGAAAGACCAAAAATACGGAAATAAATCATACGATGTAAAAAAAGTACCCACTAAAACGCACCTATATGCATAGGTCTACGCACATAAGTGCGCAAGAACATGCAAGTATCTCCACCAATCGATGGTATCGTATGTAAAGGCGGCATTCATAAAAAGAAATGCCACACTGTTTTCTGATGAAAATCTATTAAGAAAACAGTGTGGCAAAACAAAAGACAGGTCAATCAACAGAAGAAAAGCTATCGTTAAAAGCCATGATGAGCCAGCTTGCTCTGATTCATGTCAAAATCAAAACTCATCCCTTTAAAACCGGGAAGTGATGTCTGACCTTCGCCTTCGCCCAACAAAATTTCTGCAGCATGAAAATCGAACTTCATATTGCCGGATTCTACAGCATAAGCAGCAGTATTGCCAGCCTCAACTTTTACTTCTACCAGCAAAGGCTGAGCTTCTTCTTCGGTAGATGAAGGAAGGGTCACGGATAATTTCAAAGATTCGGGATGCATGACAAATACCACGCTATCCTTATTGGCGGTCAGTGTCGGTTCGTACCCGATTTTATAATTGACATCACCTACGGCTTCTACAATTTGGTCTGCCAATGCTTCATCTCCGACAACCGAAAGTACAATGTCTTTAATGGGGAAATTGGTAAAACTGATGGTATCATTGGCCACACTGGCAGAAACATCGGTTCCGGCAGGAGTCTCTTCACCTTCTCCGGTATCTTCTCCTTCCAGCGGATTGACACTGCTCATTACCACTTTACCCGTATAATCGCCGAACATGGCATCTGTTGTCACTTCATCGGGTACCTGTGGAGTGTTTTCATCATCGCTGCAAGCCGAGAAGCTTATAGCACATCCCATTAATAACATTGAAACAAAAACTCGTACAGGTTTAATTACTTTTTTCATTTTTCTACGGTTTAAAAATTAATTAATACAGTTTATCTACGACTTCCTTGCAATCGTTTCGGGCAGTAAATGCAAAAGCGCCTTAAATCTTGCACGGTTCAATTGTTAAACAATGTTTTATTACTGGAAGTCAAATCATTAAACTCCCCTTTTCACAAAGAAAACTCATTTTGCAAATTGAGTTTCCATCCCAACCCTAGAAGCAATATGTCTCATAACAAACAATAATTGGATTCAGGTTTATTAACATATCCATGCGCAGTATTTCCCGTCCGATTGCTTTATCCTGAAAACAAGAGTTACCATTGATATACAATTATGGATGAGCATACGCGTAAAAGAATTATAGCCTTTACTTCACAATCGGTCAAACAATATGGTATCCGCGCTGTACGTATGGACATCATAGCCCAGCACACAAATGTGTCCAAACGTACCATATATCAAGTATTTGCAACCAAAGACAATTTGATAAATACTTGCCTGGAAGCCTATTCAGGCCGTATGCAAAACCGGTTTCAGCTCATAGCATACAATAATCCCGATCCGTTGGCATGCCTTTGGGAAACATGCAAGGCATACATAGAGAACCTGTATAAAGGGGAATGCATTTTCTGGTTGGATATCTATCGGCATTATCAAGGGATATACCTTGCTATTAACCAAATATGGTGGGATGAACTGAAAAAAAGTATTGCAGCATGCCAGTCAACCCACCGCATCCAGGCAAGCTTGGATACGGATATTTTTCTCCGTTCATTTACGGAATTGCTATACAATGCACGACTCGCGGAATGTGCTCCGGAAATGCTTCACTATGCAGCTTCCCTTATGCTAAAAGGAGTCATAGTTCCGCAAGCCGTAAGCAAGCTCAATCAATCCAAGAGTATTGTTTCCTGATAAAGAATTGAGAAATTCTATGTTTGAAATGTCAGGCATGTGGCTCTTAGCATTGCAGACGATGATATACACCTACGCTTTTTCTCATCATCCATTTCTTAATTTGTAAATTTCTACAGAGTCCTTTTGGTTTACAAAATAGAGTTTTAGTACGCCCGAAAAAAAGAAAAACCCCTGATAATCTTTCGACTATCAGGGATTTGAGGTACCCAGACCCGGGGTCGAACCGGGATGGATTTTACTCCACTGGTGTTTGAGACCAGCGCGTCTACCGATTCCGCCATCTGGGCATTCCGTTGAATTGCGGTGCAAAGATAGACAAATCTTTTGAAATTACAAAGGATATGAATAAAAAAGTGAAAAAAAATTTGTCTAACACTATTTAGAAGCGTATCGAGTGGTTTATTCAAAATAATCTGCTATCTTAGCATAAACTTTTAAAGCCACCCTGATTATCATGAACAACAACTACTATTGTATCATTATGGCCGGAGGAATGGGAAGACGGTTTTGGCCGTACAGCAGGAAAAATCTGCCCAAACAATTCTTGGATTTCTTCGGAACAGGCCAAACTTTATTGCAACAGACATTCGACCGTTACAAACAAATCATTCCACCGACAAACATTTACATTACAACACACAAAGATTACAAGCAGCTGGTGTGCGAATTACTTCCGGAGCTTCCAGAAGAACAGTTGATTGTAGAAGAAGAAAGGCGCAACACAGCCCCTTCCATTGCATACGCTTCGCACATCATCCAGCAAGTTAACCCGAACGCGACTATCGTGGTAGCACCTTCGGACCATCTTATTCTGAAGTTTGAAGAATTTAAAGAAGCCATCTTGAAAGGATTGGACTTTGCATCGAAGAACGATATTCTGGTAACATTGGGCATCAAACCCAATCGTCCGGATACAGGATACGGTTATATCCAGATAGATGAAGAGAAAGAAGGAGATTTCTATAAAGTAAAGACTTTCATCGAAAAACCTGCACGGGAGTTTGCCGAAATATTCATCCAAAGTGACGAGTTTTATTGGAACTCCGGCATTTTCGTATGGCACGTCAATACGATTCTGAAAGCTTTCCATGAAATCATGGCAGAAATATGTCCGCGCGTTGAATGTGACAAACCAGACTTTACCTCCTGCCCCAACATTTCCATTGATTACAGCATTATGGAAAAAGCCAACAACGTATACGTACAACTATGTGACTTCGGCTGGGCAGATTTAGGTACATGGGAATCTTTGTATGATGCATCTCCCAAAGACACCCACCAGAATGTCATCATTCATAGTAACACCTTATTATATAATTGCAAGGACAACATTATTTCCATACCAGAAGGGCAATTGGCCGTTATTCAAGGTCTGGAAGGTTATTTGGTTGCCGCAAGCGACAATGCATTGCTCATTTGCAAGAAAGATGACCAAGATGCCATGCGCAAATTTATCAACGATGTAGAAATGAAATTCGGGGAGAAATACTCCTGAATTCCACTCACCACAGATTACACAGACTATAAAAAGGAATTATCCTACCATGTGTGTGTGTAATCTGTGATGGGCAAAAAAGCATCAATACTCGAAAGTAATGCCAATAGTAGGAAGCAAGGTTCCACTTTCCTGTTTGATGGACTTCATCACATAACGCTGTTCGGCCAGTGAAGCAGAAGGATTTTCTATTTCCCCGGTGCTCATCAAGACATCGGGCTGGCGCAATTTGCTTGCTGTAATGTTCTGAATATCGAGATAAATACCAAACATGCATTTTTTCCAATAAAACATCTTGTCGACCCGAACATCCAATTGGCCAAAAGCAGGAAGACGCCCTGTATTATACCGGCTGTAATCATAATACGCCTTGCCTTGTGCATTCCAAGCCGTTACTAACGATGATTTCTCCACATCATAAGGTGTATAAGGCGACCCTCCTATACAACATACTTTCATACCCACGCTCCATTGTTTAGGGAAATTATATGTCCCGCTCACATTGAATATAAACCGATTATCCCATGCCGAAGGCACATAAGTATCTTGATTGTTTTTACGGAACTCGCTTTTAAATACAGTGAGCGAAGAAGACAAGTTCAAACGCTGGACAAGCAACCATTTAAACATCACCTCTACACCATACGAACGTCCTTCAGCATCTGAAACAAGAGCCTCATTTCCAATAACCCCGTAATCATTTCCCTTACACGACAAAGGGATACCATCGGCTACAGACAATGGCATGTCCTTATACAATTTATAAAATCCTTCTGCCGACACTTCCACCGTCTCATTCGGATGCCAAGTCAGTCCGGCACTGGTCTGCGATACCGAAGTATAATTCAAATGACGATTTGCATATCGTCCATACTCATCCTTGAAGCCCAATGCTGTATATTGCGGGAGCTGGTAATACAGTCCCGTATGCCCGCTTAAAAACAAGCCCTCTGCCAGTCTCCATGATACAGACAAGCGTGGAGACAGCTGCCGGTCCAGTTTCTTCATCTTATCACTATAATTATTGGCATCGGCACGCACACCCAACGAAGCCGTAAAACGCTCGTCGGGAGCCGTATAGTCCATAGAAGCATATACTCCCCAACGGAATATCCCCAAATCGGTACGATAATCGTACAAATGTGCAGCATCGGTAAAAACCTGTTGATAGGTCGTATTAGTATATTGCAAATAACTCAGCTCTACTCCGGCGTTCAGCTTCCACACATTCCATCGTAACGTGTTTTCCAACCGGAACCGGGTTTCTTGCTCTACCGAGCGCAAACGTAACATCAGATTATCTTCACTGCTCTCATCATTGTCCCGGTATTTTAAATTTCGGTTGTTCAGATAGCTATGGCTCAAAGTCACCGACTGAACGTGGGGACCGGCATAATGCCGATACACCCCTCCTACGGTATAAGTCTCCTGCTCTATCTTAGGCAAATAGCTCAAGAGATATTCGGCATCCTCCCCATTGATGTCCAAGTTCAACCTCATCCGGTCTATACCGCCCAAGCCTAAGACTGTAAGTTCATTATGAGCATCGAACCGGGTTTTCAACTTGAAAGAAGCATCTGTATATGCCGGAAGAAAAGGTAAGCCCAATAGTTTGAACAACATCTGTAAATACGACTGGCGCACCGACACTACATACGAAGTCTTGTCGCCCCAATGCCCGTTAGAAGTCAGTGAAACTTCCGAAGCTCCCAACGTTGCCTTTACAGAATTATGCTCCATATCCCCATCACGCAAACGAAAATCAAGCACCGAACTCAAGGCATTTCCCCGATTTGCCGGAAAAGCGCCACTATAAAACTTTACATTCCGTATCAGATCCGCATCAATCAAACCCACAGGGCCACCCGATGCCCCTTGCGTACTGAAATGATTGATATTGGGTATTTCTATCCCATCCAAAAAGAAACGGTTTTCCGAAGGACCTCCTCCACGTACAATCAAGTCATTACGGTACCCAACAGGCGAAAACGCTACTCCCGGATAATTCTGTACCACACGTGATATGTCACGGTTGGCGCCAGGAGCCTTTTCTATTTCCTGCATACCGATTACCCGCAAGCTGACCGGACTCTCAGCCACCCGTTGAAAAGGGGAAGCCGTAACGGTCACCTCGGAAAGCTGTGCACCTTCTTTTTCCATCTCGATCCAGATATGAGGTGTACGATGATTTACCCGATATTCAGCTGTTACGATTGTCTTATACCCTAACATGGAAGCCTGAAGGGAATAAATACCCGGCGGCACTTCTCCGATAATAAAATGTCCGTCGGCATCGGTTGCTGCACCGACACCCACACCCATAACCAGCACATTGACAAACTCCAACGGCTCACGTGTATCCCGGTCTATTACAGTTCCTTCAATCCTATACCTTGGCGATTGTGCGAAAATCATGCACCCAAGTGCTGCCAACAGGATACTGATATAAATCCTTTTTATCATAAAAGAAAAAATCTATCAACACAAAAAAGCCATCCTTCAGGGGATGGCTTTTTATGCTATATTATATAAGTAGGAGGGGGATTTTATCAAGCATTGCCTTCCCAGGCTTCATGTATAGCAGCGGCTATCTTCTTAAATTCCTCATCGCTCAGCTGCAACTTCGGATTAGAGAACAACATGTCTTTTTCACTTTGCATCGGAATCAGATGAATATGTGCATGAGGCACTTCCAAGCCCAATACAGCTTCGCCGACCTTACGGCAAGGAAAGACTTTCTGGATGGCCAATGCCACATGCTTGGCAAATACATGCATCGCCGCCAGCTCTTCGTCTTCCAAATCAAAGATGTAATCTACTTCCCGTTTCGGGACAACCAATGTATGTCCCTTTACCATCGGGTTAATGTCGAGGAAAGCGTAAAAACGATCGTCTTCCGCCACCTTATAGCTGGGGATTTCTCCCGCAATGATTTTACTGAATATTGTTGCCATACAATTGTGTAAGTTTTTGAGTTTTTGAGTTTGTAAGTTTTTGAGTTTATAAGCCTTTAAGTCCTTTCGTTTCAGGGAGCTTAAGTTTATAAATTGAAATACAGCTAAACTCAAAAGCTCGAGAACTAAAAAAACTAAAGAACTTAAAAACTAAAAAACTAAAGAACTTAATATATCAAAGAAGGCAAACTTGCATACATGCGCAAGCCTGCCTTACCGTTAAAATGAAATTCCTGTTACTTCCAGACTGATTTTCCCCTGTGGAATGGTTATTTCAGCCACATCACCCACTTTCTTGCCCAGCAAGCCTTGTGCAATCGGCGTATTGACCGAAATCTTCCCCTGCTTCAGGTTGGCTTCTGTTTCCGACACGATAGTGTATGCCATTTTCATACCTGTCTTGACATTCTTCAGTTCCACACGGCTCAGAATCTGCACAGTATCCGCCTTCAGTTTCGATGTGTCAATGATTTTAGCATCGCCGATAGTAGCCTTCAACTGATTGATTTTCATTTCCAGCATAGCCTGAGCCTCTTTTGCTGCATCATATTCAGCATTTTCCGACAAGTCTCCTTTATCACGTGCCTCGGCAATAGCCGCCACCACTTTAGGGCGTTCCACTGCTTCCAGATGTTTCAATTCGGCCACCAGTTTCTGATAACCTTCTTCTGACATATAAGCCATAATGTTTTCCTCCTTTAATTTTTCGTTTATATTCTTACTTATAAAACAAAAAAGAATTCCGATACATAATTACGTATCGGAACCCTTCCTATGTTGATTTGCGACAAAGGTAAATCTTTTTATAATACCAGTCAAGTGTTGGAGCACTGTATTTTCACATGCTTTGCAACATGTTATAATAATTTCTTAATCTCCGCGTCCAAATCAGTATCAGCTCCTATCCTCAAACTCAACTCGTTGCTCCGGTTGACCAGGAAACTTGCCGGCAACTGGGATACTCCATACAGACGAAGAAACGTTGAATACGGACCTTGAGGGTCACGCACGCAAATCCATGGCAAATTATCTGCTGCTGTTTTCCAGAAATGCTCATCAGTATCCAGCGAAATCTGATAAATCTCCAGCCCTTGCTCCTTATACTTATTATATACTTCGCGCAACAATAAATTACGTGCACCCGACTCGGATGCTCCATACACCGTGAAGTCGATTAGCACCACTTTGCCTTTCAGGTCGGTCAAGTGATGCAGGTTCCCATTCTCATCACGCAAGGGAATGTCAATAATCGAGGTTTCCTCCACCTTGTCCATCGGAATCTCCAAGGGTTTCACTTGCGGCGCACGTGTATTCTTCATCCCTTTTATTACCATGTTATACAGGTTGCGCGAACGGTCGGCATGAGGATACATATTGTTCATGCTCGTAGCTACCGCCGCAAAGCATTTTACATCCTCCTTACTGGTAAGCGGATCGAAAATCATATACCCGTTCAATTCCTGGAACAAAGCGAAATAAGCGTATGACTTGTTAGGGCCGGCAAAAATATACTTGTGCTTCACCGTATCCTTATAGGCCGTCACAATCTTCTGTATACTGTCTTGGGCTATGCCGATGGGCAGTCCCGACCGTGCCACGCGGTTGACACGCTCCTGCAAGCCAGCCTGAAGCAATACCAGCTCCTTTATCTTGGTATTGTTTTCCGAACCTTCTATCTCATATCCTGTAGCAAAATTGCCCAAACCGGCATGCACTTTCACCGCTTCGGTAGAATCAACGGCAAAATTAATCACCTTGTTATCAATGCGCAAACGATAGTAATCAGGAGCATCCGGACGAGCAACGGAGAAGCTGAACCCTCCTTCTTCATCCAGTTTGATAGAATCAAGCGGAACGATGCGTTCCAGTCCGGTCTGTTCCAAATACAACATTTTGTCGGCCGCGTCGGTTATTTCACCTTCAACGGTAAAAGCAGGCTCGTTGTTGCAGGCGGTAATGCCTGCCAACAACAGAGCTGCGGCGATATAAGCATTTCTTTTCATTCTAAAAACCTGTTTTACTTCGGAGTGCAAAGATACGGCTTTTCATGGTTTCACAAAGCTTTTCGAAAAAGTTCTTGTACGAAAAAAAGAACTTTAACGCACGAAAGGCTTAAAAGCCTGCTTCCTGATGCTTTACGGTGCCGGAGAGGGGCAACCGCTTGCGGCGGCACGCGCAACCGCCTGCATCGGGCTGAGCATGTATATCCGGAGGGAAAGGCATAAAATAGCATAAAAACGGGCGAAGTGTAAAAGTTTTGCCTCATCTTCACCCGATTACTGCAAGATTATTCGTATCTTTGCGCGATTTATAGTCGAAAATTATATTAAAACATTA
>UMEP01001271.1_pt1 | contig 43524 bp, 43 predicted proteins | sample 1964771 | NCBI WGS metagenome assembly UMEP01 (sample SAMEA4836022, study PRJEB28245) | human gut metagenome | biome: gut microbiome; material: fecal sample | place: Denmark | collected 2008 | reverse complement strand
ATTAAATTATTAAATTATTAAATTATTAAATTATTAGTTACTTATACCTGCTCTATACCCGCACCAGCTGTATATTGCAGGTAAAGTTTTATCTACATGTAATTTTTCTGCAATAGGTACTTTTGCAAGAATTAATACGCCTAAAGCATCATCAATATTTGCAATAGAATCTTTGAATGTAAGTTTTCTATCAGGTACTTTGTCATGTGGATCGTTTATAATATTTGATAATTTAGCTGCGATATGCATTCCACCAAAAAGTCCTACAATTGTACTTGCAATTCTGTATTTTATATTTTTGCTAAAAGAATATAATGCACTTGTTAATAGTGGAGGGACTGAAGCATTCATGAATTGGAAAACGCTTTCATTAATTTTTTGTTTTTTGTGTTCTTTTTTGTCAAATAAAACACCGGATGCAAGTCCTCCGGCTATACTGCCAGCACTAACTAGAATCATTTCTTTTACACCATACTTAATGTTATAAAGCTTACATTTTTGATTTTTTGCCAATAGTGCCATTGGAATTATTGTTCCAACTATTGAACCTGCTGCAATTTTAGCTTTTGTATTTGTATCAGTTTTTTCAACTTGGTGAGTTCTATAACTTTTGTATGTTCTTATATCATATTCAACTTTTTGCCCTGTAATGGGTGCAAGCATCTTTTATATCCCTTTCAGAATAATTCTATCATATTAATGTCCGTAAATCATAATTGTTGCTGAACCTATAAGAATTATTAAGGAACCTATAAGTTTTTTTAATAGATTTTTTTCGTTAAATAGTTTATATCCTAAAATTACATTAATAATAATTGAGAGTTGAAATAAAGATAGAGCGTATCCTACATTCATATATCTAAATACATATGCAGTTGTAAATGTCATAAGTCCAAAACATATAGCAGTTAAAATATATATAATGGTATGTTTTCTAGATGGAATTTTAAAGTTTTTCCCAGAGAAAATACTCATTATAATAAATGAAAATATTGCACCTAAAAAACTGGAGGTAATAAATGAAGTTGTAATAGATGATAAAATTATTACTTTTTTTATGAAAACAGCTTCAATTGCAGAAAAAATAAGTGCATAAATTCGATATTGAATATCTTTTTTGAGAAAAGCTTTAGGAGTTTCAAGAATAAAATATGAGCCAATAATAATAAGTGCAATACCTATTAACCCAAAAATATTAGGAAATTCGTGCAAGATAATCATTCCAAAAATTAAGCCTATTATAGCTTTGTATGAATTTATCGGGCCTAATACAGATAATTCCCCTCTTTTTAAAGCTAGTACCATAAAGCAATTGCAAATAGCTCCTGTCAATCCGCCTAAAAGAGCGTAAATTATAAAATTAATGTTTGTTATTGGAATATTTGCTAAGAATATTAATGGAATAGAAAATATACAAAGTATAAAATAATTAATAAAATTAACTACTACAGGATTTTCGTCTTCCAAAGATAATTTTTTTTGAAAGACGTTACTCATAGAGTTTGTAAGAATTCTAATAATTATAGCTAAAAAATTGTATAGAATTTGCATATTTTTAATTTTGTATAGATATTTAAAAACTCTTAGATATATTCTAAGAGTTTTTCTAAATGGTTGCGGAGACAGGATTTGAACCTATGACCTTCGGGTTATGAGGACTGTCTCGGGTTGTCATATATTTTAACTCTTGTTCATGATTTGCCATGACTTGGCACAAAATTTTATGAGAATTTACTTTGTTTAACGAAGTTGATTATAATTTGTTAAACTCATGTGTTGCAGAATGTGTTATGTTATTTTTTCTGTTTAAGTTCATCCAAACTGGGTAGTACAACGTGACAAAAAATTTCTTGCTTATATGTTAACTGCATAATTTTAAGTATATTATTATTTTCAAGTTTTTTTAAAACTTCATTGTAATGTTTTAAAGAATTTTTTAATAATGATGAATTAAACCCTCCAAATATATTACTAATTACATTATCATTCTGAGTAAAAAAGTTTTCGTTGGTATATTTAAATTCTTTTTGTAAATTGTTCAATAAAAATAATATTTCATATATTTCTATATTGCTAGAAGAATTATTAATATTTAGAATTGAAAGTTCAATATCATCTTTTATTTTTTGTAAGTAATGATTAGCATAATTACTTTCTTCTGTAGATAATTCTCTATTGTCTTTAAAAGAAGTCTTCTCACAATATGAGGATAAATTTATACTATCTTGTGTTATATTTCTACTATTTCTATAATTACTTTTTTCATCTTCTGACAGATTATTTTTATCTAATATCAGAACTAGGTCTACAAAACTATAATATAAAGAATATATTGTGTTTCTAACTTCTTTTGAAATATCCAAAAATTTCTTTTCTGATATGTATTGATTTATACTATCAAGAAACATTACAGTTACTAAAGCAGAACCTATTACTCCTAAAAGAGAAGAAGAAAGTCCACTTTTGTCATTTATTGATACAAAAACTAATATCAAAGTAAAAATTAAAAGCAAGACTATTAATAATTTTTTTTCAAAGAAATGTTTCAAAAATATTTGCCAATAAAGTTTTGTATTTTCTGATAGGTGAGTTATATTCTGTATTGTTTCTTTTATTTTATATATATTGTGAGTCCATATAAAGTTTAATAATAAAATTATGAATAATATTGTTCCGTATCTTAAAAAAGAAATGTTCTCCCAAATATATAACTTGAACCAATTCATATTTTACTCCTTTATATTTTTAGATATTAATATAACATAAAAAGATTATAAAAAAGTTAATTTTATATTATAAATATGAAAATTGTTAAAAAGATAGAACTTGTTAAGAAAATACATAACAAATTAGTTGATGAATTTGATGAACAAGACAGATATTTCTTTTTAATTCATTCAATCTCCCCGTACAGACATATGTAGATTATAATAGAAATGAGTATATAGATATAAAAGCAACCTTATATCAAGCAGATGAGTTTGTTTTAAAAGATATTATAGATGAACTAAATTTGTCAACAGAACATATCATAATTACACCGCCTAAAAATAGGGAAAGATGTAAAGAATATAAAAACTTTATAAGCCATCTATCTACAACCAAAAATGTTGCAAAGAGGTTAAGAGATGAATTAAAGAATTTCAACATTGACTGTTTTGTTGTTCATGAAGATATTTATCCGACGGTTGAGTGGGAAGAACAAATTATTAGAGCCTTACAAACAATGGATTTTTTTTATTTCATTACACTATGATGGATTTTCTAATAGTGTTTGGTGTCAACAAGAAGTAAGCTATGCTGTAGCACGAGGAGTAAAAATTATTCCATTGAAATTTGACGGGAAAGAAAATCCAGGAGGATTTATAGGAAAATATCAAGGGTTATCAAGGTTGCAAAAAACAGTAAGAGAAGTTGCAGAAGAAATTGTGATAAAAATCTAAAAAAATTATATGAACATGTTATAAGAACAATGAATTATTAGAAGCCGAACTTATTCCTTTCTAATGTTTCAGATATTGCCCACTTTTCTAATCTATGCTACAATAAACTGTAGTAATTAGGGATATATTAAGTTGTTAATACTTGGAAAAGAACAGTATAAACATGATATTACATTTAAAGATGTATTAATGTTTTTTCGAGATTTAATCTGCGAAAAAGCAACAAGTGTGTTATTTGCCACTGCTACATTTTTATTAGGGTTAGTAAATGAAAATTTATATAAGTTTCTAAAAACTCATGATTTCAAAGTACTGGCAAAGTTTGATATTTTTTTAGTTATAACAGCTTTATGTTTAATTATTTTTGCAATAATTTTTTATTTTGTCTTTGAAAGACCTCAAAAAGAAACTGTAAGAAAATATAGAAAGAAGAATATTAAACTTAAAAATAATTACTATAATCATATTAAAGTTTTAAGAGAGAAACAACTTAGAGCTCATGAAATAGATATTCAAACATTTTGGCATGATGTATTAAGTGTAATTTCAAAAGCATATGATTTTACAAGTAATGAAAGATTGAGCTTATATGTTATACAAGAAGATACTCTGTCTGGTCAAGAATTATCAATGATGGTTGGTAGATACTCCGAAAATTACGAGTTTAACAAAAGAAACAGAGGAATTCATTCTATAAATCAAGGTTGTATTGGTGCAGCTTGGAATAGTCCAGAAAATTGTTTTTATAAAAATGATTTCCCTACAAAAAAAGAGGATTACGATAAAATTTTAAGTGAAGAATATAAATTTTCTACAGAAACTATTTCAAAATTTAGAATGAAAGCTAAAACTATTGGTTGTGTAGTTCTTCATAATTTAACCAACACAGATAAAGTTGCAGTTCTTGTTTTTGAAAGTACAGACAAAAATAGTAAAGTGTTGACAAAGGATATTATGATAAATATATATGAAGAATACAAAAATGAGTTTCAAAACTTGATAGCTAACTTAAAAGACGAATTTACTCCTGTAGTATCAGTTGATAGCGAATTGGAGGCTGAACAATGAATGAATTATTAAATATAATATATTATATTTGTTTAAATTATCCGAATCGAGATGATTTATCCAATGCAAGATTAAATAAAATTATATATTTAGCAGATTGGAGAAATGTCTTAAGGCGTGGACATCAAGTATCACAAATAAATTGGATTTTTCATCATTATGGTCCGTTTGTTTTTGATATTATAAATGAAGTTTCAGCCCATGAAGATATATTTGAGGTAAGGTATGTGCCTAATGATTTTGGAAAACCAAAACAAATTATTTCATTAAGAAGAGGTCTTAATGAAGTAAATCCAAATATTGAAGATAGTGATAGTATAGATTTTATAATTGAAAAAACTAAAGATATGGGCTTTAATAAATTTATTCAATATGTTTATTCAACATATCCGGTCTTATCATCTCAACATGGTGAAACTTTGAATTTAATAACAAAAGCTGAAGAATATAGAACTAATAAACAAGATTACTGATAAATTTCTTTCATCTTTGTCATCTCATGTTCCGCAAAATCGGGAACTACATGTCCGTAGATATCCATGGTTATTTGAATACTTGCGTGCCCAAGGGTTCTTGATACTACTATTGGCAATATTCCGCTTTCTAATGCTCTTGTTGCAAAAGTGTGTCGTATAGCGTGAACGCTTCTGTGAGGAATTTCTAGTTTTTTCTGTATTCTACTAAATACATCTAAGAATGTTCCTGTGTCTGTAAAATATCCGTCTTGACGTGGAAAGACAAGATTGAGTTTGCTGTAATAGTCCTGTCCTAATTTCTTTTTGGTAATATCCTGCTGTATTTTATATTGAGCTAACTCATTCATTATTGCAGGCAAAACACTAACCACCCGATTAGAAGTTTTTGTTTTCGTATTATATACAAAACCTAGAATTGTTTTTGTGTCAGTATTTTTACTAAAATTTTTATACCTTTGTACTTGTTTATTTATTCTTATGGTATTCCTATCAAAATTTACACAATCCCAAGTTAAACCAAGTAATTCCCCAGCTCTAAGCCCAGTAAAAAAGTCAAATTTAATAGCCATACCATAATAATGTTTAGAGCATTCTGCCATAATCCGTTCTTGTTCCTCTCTAGTAAAGACCTCTATTTCTTTTTTACCTTCGCGTATTAATTTTACAGTTGATAATGGATTTCTGATAATTTCTCCTCTTTTTAGTGCAAAATTAAGGCAACTACTCATAACTAGATGTATATTTTCAACAGTTTTTTTTGATAAACCTCCTTTTCCTGTTAATTTTCCATATCGGTAGAGATAATTATAAAAGGTCTGAATATCATCTCCTGTTAAATTTACTAATGGAATATTCCCTAGATGTGGTATTATATGTCTACGAATAATCATCTCATAACTTTGACTTGTTGATTCTCTTAATCCATAGATTGCAGTTCCATAAAACCATTTTTCAAAATACTCTCCAACCTTAATACTCTTTGAACTTATATCAATTCCTGCATGATGTTTTTCCATTAAATCTTTTAAGAGTAGTCTTGCTTCTTTTTCGGTTTTTGCCCTGCAAGATTTAAAAACTCTGTTACCTTTAACATCATATCCTATCTGAAATTTAGCAATCCATTTTCCGCTTCGAGTTTCTTTAAAAACACTGCCTTCACCATTACTTCTTCTTTTTGCCATTATGCTATTTCCTTTCTTTCCTCTTTTACAAAATTGTAGAACGTATTAGTTTTTAGTTTTAATAATTCACACGCCTTTTTGGCAGTAATTTTGCGACAAGACCAATCATTATAAATATCTTGCCAATTATCAGGCTTTTTGATTTTCTTCCGACCTTTGTATTTACCTTCTTTTTTCGCAACTGCAATCCCATCTTTTTGGCGTTCTAAAAGATTTGCTCGTTCAAATTCATAAATTGCACCAAGCATTGTAACCATTAATTTGCCTGCAGGTGTGCTTGTGTCTAATTTTTCTTTTATACTTATAAGTTTTACTTTTTTAGTTTCAAGAATTTCTATAATATTGAGTAAATCTTTTGTACTTCTTGCAAGTCTTGAAAAATCTTTAACATAAACCGTATCTCCTTCTCTAACATAATCAAGCATATTTTGAAGTTCTGGACGATTAGTATCTTTTGCACTTCGTTTTTCGGTAAAAATTTTTGCAAATTCTAAATCTTTCATTGCTTCCATTTGACTTTCAAAGTTTTGTTCTTCGGTGCTTACTCTGATGTAAGCAAAGTTAAATCCTGTATTAGTCATTGTTCCATCTCCTTTTGTTGTGACTTTTGCATTATTGGATATTGATGTTTGATTGTAAAGACTTCTACAAATATTTATTGGAAAATTAAAAAATTAACTCTAAATAAATACATTTAAAACGGTTTTAAAATGTTGCTTTAGACCATAACCTATTTAAAGACATTTCTTAATCAATTTCTGTAAAGTTGATGATTTTTATACACGCATTTTCTGAATAAATTTTGAGAGTTTGTAATTTTATATGGAATAATACCTCTCGGCGGTTGAACATTTCATCATTAGCTTATTAACCACTTATGCTGAATTGTGCAAATTAGTATATATCGCCAATGAAACTAATATGATTTTTAGGTAAATTAGTTGAAATTTACTTATTAAGTGCCGTTATTATTGAGCTATAGAGGGATTGTCTATGAGCAGGTTTCAAATACAAATTTTATATGTTTTTATTATCAACTAATAACAATATCGGGTAATCTATTCTTACTCATATGCTTTTACTCTATCCATTAATAATTACACATGTATTTTTACATTTGCTTTAAATTTAATCCGCAGGTAGCCTAAAGCGACTATCATGCCTGTTATTATTGTGAAAATAAAGACCTTCTTTTTGCTTGGTTAAAACTTTACTCATTTTCTTTAAATCAAAATCAATTGTATTAGTATAATCATTTACAAATCTGAATGTTGCAGATTGCCTAACCGCATATTGTAAGAAATATATTGGGTTTTGAGTAGTTATATCATAAGCTCGAGATGCTTCTGCGCCATATTTTTTAGTTATGCTTTCAACAATTTTGTTCGATATTCTTTTTTCTTGACCTGTATAAACAATTATGATGTGCAAGTGTGGTATTACTGTTTCTGGCGGTTCAAAAAGTTTAAGTTTAGAAACTGGTTTTCTGATGGGGCGTCCTTTTCTGCCATTATGAAACATTACATATTCGCCAAATCTTAAACTTAAATTGCTTACACAAAATATGCAGGCAAAAGGCAGGTTTACTCTTTTGGCAAATCTATCCATAACCATTTTTAAACGGTTTGCTTCTTTTACGGCATCCCCCATTGTTTTAAATTTGATTGAGTGTTCTATATTTATAAATTTAATATCCATTCTTTAATCTCCTTTATTTGTCTGGTAGTTAATCTTAATTTTTTGCTATTGGCGATAGCCCATTTTTTGTAATCGCTGTAAATTATATATTTTCTTCCGAGATTATCTTCTTTTAATAAGCTGTTAAAAGTTTTATCTTTATCTAGCCATTCCTTTATTTTTACAACGGAATAAATAAGTAAATGATTGGCAAGTGCGTAAATAACTTGATGATAGCCAATATGACTTTTATCTGACACTTCTGCTGAATATACCCATTTGATTTCTCTATCTGTATTTTGAATACTGAATAAATTAGCTGGGTTGTCTTCATGGTCAACCTTTCCTTGCATATTGGGGTTATGATTTTTGTGTGTTCTGTGGTAATAATTTCCATTCATCATAGTTCTATTACCTTTCCGACATTTCTCATAACCCATTCGTTAAAGTCATTTGCAAGTATGTATTTCTTCCCGCCGATTTGAATGACCGGAAAATCTTTAGTCTTACATAGCTTGTAAACGGTATTGATACCAATTTTAAAAGTTTCTGCAAATTCTTTAACTGTAAACATATTGGCATATATTCTGCCTTTGCAGTTTTGTCTAATGTCTTCCATTGTTTCAAGCATTCTTAAACGATTTGGTGGCATTCTATTTTGCATAAAAAACTCTCCTCTCTTTTATATCGCCCGAGTAGTAACAACTAAGTTCCGATAGAGAAGCTTTAATTATTTTTATATTTAAACTAAATATTAGTGGGCGAAAATTCTATTTATACTTAAAAACCTCTCTATAGGAGTGACTTCTGTTTTATTACCTAGCATGAAGTCTACGGCTGGGTGGTATTTAAGTAAGGGAAATACCCAAAATCTAATATTCAGTTTTCAATCTACAATTTGTAGTCACATCTTAACAATTTTAAAATGATTCGTCAAGGGGTGAAATACCCGAAGGCAACTTGTGAAAATAATCTAATTATTGAGTAGGCATAATGTGTTGGATGTAATATAAAGCTTAATAAAATTTTACAAACGACACAAAATGTGTTGCCAAATTAGCTAAAAACTTTATCAGATAAGGGATTGATGTTTATTTTCACAATTATTTTTTACAAAAATTTTGGATTTCTCTCCCAAAACAGCAAGATTTCTCCATGAGTTTTTATGGCTTGAGTACATTTCAAAATTTTTGATATCATATATTTCAATATATTCATCGGGAGGATTTATTTAAAATACTGTTCATGTATTGTTTTATATATAGGGTATTATAATAATTTATACCCTTATAAGTTTCCTTTATGGATACTGCCATTTATGTCTTAGATAATTTTTATATTCTTCTTCAAAATCTTTAGCTCTGAAATAGTCCTCTTTTTCCTTTTTAGTCATATCTTTGGTCCAATCTAGAGTATAACTACAGTTTGTACAACCAGTCACTACATCATAAGAGTATTTACCGCCTTTTTCTAAGCAAGCTTTCTTCCCAATTTCTGTGCTTGTTTTCGCTATTATTAATTCATTTTTATTTTTAACAATTGAAGCTGGACTATCATGCCATAAAGCATATTCGTTATATTTAGTAAATATCAAATTATCAAGGTTTATCCAGAATTCTGTAGGTAAATTTAATGTATTTTCTAGGTGTTGACCATTCCAATCGGAACATCTCAGTTCCCTGTTATATTGATTTTTGATTTTTCGATAAACAGTTTTACAGTTTAATTTTTGATTTTGATAGTTCATTTTTATATTGTACTGGTTACCATTCTTAAATACTCTTACAGGAAAATCACTATCAATCTCGTAATTCCTTGTTAGGGTTATTTGATATGGCACAAACTGTGTTTTCTTTTTACCCCAAAAGTTCTCGTATTCTTCTTCTCGTAAAAATTTTATGGTAACTTTACTACCTTTTGCCCCTTTGAGTTTTGATTTTACTTCTTCTAAAGATAAATTCTCGGTAGAAATCCCATCTATTTCTGTAATTACATCTCCTCCCCATAGACCATTTATACCCATATCGCTGTTCTGTATAACTTTTTTGACTAATATTTGGTTATTTATCTTTTGTAATATAATTCCTAAACCGGCATTAGGGATATCATTAGCTTTAACAATTAATGCTGTACCTAAACATATAAATAAACTAATATAAAATTTTTTCATAATATTTGTACCTTTGCAATATTTGTAACACAAAGAGGAATGATTACAATCCTTTGTTATTTTTTGGTTTGTGTTCTATCTCTCCAGTATAAGAATAATCTTTACCAACATATTGGTATAATCCCCGTTTAATATAAAGAAAATAGTGTGGTTGAGTATCATAATTAATTCCATAATTTGTACGATTATGACAATAATCGGAAGGAATATAGCAACTTTTTGGTCTGCCATATTTTTTACTTAGCTGTGTTTTAAATGCATTTGTAGATATTTCATCTTTGAAATTCATTGACGACACAAATTCTTCAATTTCTGATTTAATACTCACTTTAAACTCCTATTATAAATTCTATAATTCAATTTACAATAGATTTTTCCTATTGTCAATGTGTGTCACTCCTATTCTCAATATATTAAGATGATAATATGAGCATTAAGAAAAATTTAGGTAATCGTATCCGTGAAATCAGAATTAGTCGTTCATTAACTCAAGAAATGTTGGCAGAAAAAATAAATATGTCTGCTAAAAGTTTAAGCCAAATTGAGTTAGGTAATAATTTTGTTTCTGCTGAAACATTGGAAGAAATATGTATTGCTCTTGATATTCCTCCCAGTGTATTGTTTGATTTTAAATATGCTGATGTGACAAATGAAAATTCATTAGATGATATCATTAAAAGATTAAAAAATAACCCTAATTTGTTAAAAACTGTTTATAAAATTGTCATGGCATTAGATTATTAGTTTATTCTGTGAGGGTAATTTTATACCTAGCTACCATAATATATTTCATCATTAACCAGAGAATGCTCTCATTCTTTGTAATCAACCTCGGTGGTTTTGACGCCGAGAAAAATCTCTTAACCGAAAATTTGTGCCCACGACTAAGAAAACGTATAATACACTTGAACGGGCTGTATGGGGTGGTAAAATATATTCGAATAATTAAAAACTACAAAATTTATGCTATAAAAATTTGTTACACTTCTTATTCAATCAGTGAGAGAGTTTTCAACTTTTTTATTCCAATGTGTAGTGAAATGTGTTGCAAAAACTAAAAAAGTGACTTTTAGAAAACCTCTAAAAGCCACTTATATTAATTGGTTGCGGAGACAGGATTTGAACCTATGACCTTCGGGTTATGAGCCCGACGAGCTACCAGACTGCTCCACTCCGCGATATTTTATTTTACATCCCATTATGTAACGCTAAATTTTAAATTGCAAGTCTTTTTTAATAAAAAAAAGGATATCATTTCTGATATCCTTTTTTATTTATTTTTTTTTAGTTAAATATTTTTTTTAGTTGTTCCCAGAACCAGTTACCTTCATTTGGAGTTGTAACTTGGGCATTTTCAACATCTGCTTCAACGGAACCTTTATTTACAACTTTTACGTCTTTTTCACTAGAGATAGTTCCGTTTGCTGTTAATTTATCGCCTTTATTTAGGATAACAGCATTGCCATTTGTTGTGTTGATGTTACCACCAACTGTCATATCTCCTTTCATATTGTATAGTTCTGTTTGAGAAGATGATGTATTGACATTTCCTTCAAATCTTAAGCCTTCAGAGCCTGAGATATTTTTGATTAGGTTTTGGCCTTGTCCATCAACGCTAAAGCCACTTGTTACATTTACTCCAGTTCCGTCTTCTCTTGCTGCTGCATAGAATCCATTATTAGCATCAAGATTACCGTTGCTGTTGTTGTGAACTTTTCCGCCAAGGTTTAATTTGCCAGTGTTTGCTAAGATGTTTAATCTGCCACCACTTGTGATTTCGTTATTTACAGTCATATCACCTGAACCGTAATTTTTGATATTTGTATTTGCAGTATCATTTGTGATTGTTCCATCACTGGCAAGTGTCATTGAGCCTCCACCAGCTCTGTTGATGATTCCTAAGTTACCTTCAGATGTGATATCTCCTGATACATACATATCTCCACTGTAGTTATTAATAGCAGTTTCGCCTTCGCTATTAATTGTGCCTTGTAGATCCATGCCTTTGGAACCTTCTGCTGTTTTACCATCATGTTTGATAGCTAAGTTATATCCAGCTCCTTCGTTAGTGATGTTGCTTAATGTGCTTGTAGAAATACCAGTTGAATTATTTCTTGACCATATAGTTAAAGCACCATCTCTATTTGTAATAGAACCGCCTCTTGAGTTTTCGCTATCATTTTTTAGAGCAAGTTCGCCTGCATCATTGTAGATTGTTAATCTTCCAGTATTATCAATATCTCCAACGATAGTCATTCCGTCATTGCCATAGTTTTTAATTTTTAATTGACCTTCATTAGTAACTGTTGCATTTTTTGTAAATGTTAAGCCGGTACCATTGCCTCTGTTTTCTATGGCCATGTTACCCATGTTTTGAATTTTTCCATTGACAAGCATTGCTCCAGCTTCATTATTAATTGCAGTTTCTGCATCTATGCCGTTATTAGTAACAGTTCCGTCAATTGTCATTCCGTTAGTTCCGCGGTTTTTAATTGAAACTGTTCCATTTCCTGCGACATTTCCTTTTGATGATATTGCTAATTTACCTGAACCGCTATTTAAAATATTTATAGCTCCGTCATCAACTGATACTTTGCCATTTACTGTTAAGTCGCCAGCTTTGTTTTCAATTGATACAAGACTGTCAGATTTTACTCCACCAACTTCCATTCCAGAACCAGAGTTTTCTAATCTAACTGTTCCTGCTGATGCAACTTTATCTGCTGTATTAGAAATTACCATTTTACCGCCTCTGTTAACGATTCTTATAGAACCTCCGTTAACTGCTCCGGTAATATTCATTCCGCCAGCGCCTTCGTTAACAATATTGTTTGCACCTTGAGCTACTGCTGAACCTCCAAGGGTTAATGCCCCTGTGCCGTTATTTGTAATTGCAAGATCTTTATCAGTTGAAAGTTTTCCATTAACTGTAAGATCTGTACCTTTGTTTGAAATATTTAAATTAGCACCTTCATTTTTTACGGTACCTGTAATATCAAGAGCTCCAGCTTTATTGTATACATTTAACTCATTTGTGGATTGGACAAGTCCTGAAATATTTGTACCGCCGTTACTTGTAATATACAAACCATTATTTGCTTGTCCTGCTTTTGCAGCTCCGTTTACTACTGTACCTGCAATGTCTGTGCTGCCAGATGATTTAATTTGAATATTTGAACCATTTGTTGTAAATGCAGAAGCTGTTTTAATACCGTCTGTATTTACAAGAGAATTAAATAAAGCATTTGCATCGTTTAAAGCTGTTGATTTATCAGTGAAAGCTTGATTTGATTTAATTCCGTTAATTAAAGCTCCACCTTCTGCAACTGCAATATCACCACCTCTTAGTTGGATGCCATTTCTTGCAAGAATTTTACCTTCAACTGTAATATTTCCAACGTTAGCTTCGTTGTTTAATAAATTAGATATATTATTGATGTTAGTATAGTTTCTTGCATCATATTCACCTTTTAAAGTGTTATATTTTTCTTCTGTAGGAGTAATAACTGATAAAGTTCCAACATTTAATACGCCGCTAGCACCAATGGCCATTCCTCCAGGAGTGATAAATACAGCGTGACCATTGTAAAAATTGCCGTCTCTCATTGTATTTAAGATACCATCAATTTTTACTCCATTGTTTACTAGGTTAATAAATGTTTCAATGTCTCTAGAGTTTCCATATTTAAAAATTAAGTTTGCTATATCACCTTGACTCAAATTAAAATTGTCATATTGTCTATAGCCAACGTCTCCATTAACATGCGATGGATCAATGTTGAAAATTCCATTATTACCTGTAACTCCGGTAATATCTGTTGCACTCACACTTGACACTGATAACAGTGCTGCTACGGTTGCAATTAAGAATTGCTTTTTGTTCATAGTATACTCCTTATTTTTTATAAGTTGTTTTTTTATCACATATAATTATATTATCAAGTTTAATTAACTAAATTAAAGTATGAAAATAAATTAATTTGCGCTTTTATTAAAAAATATTAATAAATATAGCCTGAAAATCTAAATCAAAAAATACTTTATACTCCTTTTCTTAATACTAATTATAAAAATATTGGATTGCACATACATTAATAAAGTATATATCGGTGTAAAAATTGCTAAACTTTAGGATATTTTAAGAAATGTTAACAGATTTCTCATCCCTTGAAGGCCCCCCAGGCTTTAATAGCTCCTCTTTGGTACTTTATAAGATAATAATTTCCATTTGGCTTAAATTCTATGGTTGCTTCCATAAATATTTGAGGTTCATCAGGAGTTATTCCAACTTTTTCTCGTTTTTTATTAGTGTCTTTTCTAGCTTTTTCTTCTTTTTTTAATTCTTTTTTTACTGTTTTATTATTTAATCTTGTTTGTTCTGTTGCATCTTCTTCTACTTTAATTACAGGTATAATTGCTATTGGATTTTTAGATTGCATAAGAATTAAGAAATCTCTTGTATCAGAAAGAGCTAATTCATAATATCCAGGTTTAATTACTTCTCCTTCATTATTGTATAATGGATCAGGAATGATTATTGTCGGGTAATCAGAATCTTTTAAGGAGTATTTATAAATAGCTTGGCTGCCAACATAATATCCTGAAGTTTCTTGTGGAGCTTGCGGATAAGGTCTTATATATTTATGTGTTAAAACTTTTTCTACAAAAATTCCTTCAAACATTATTTTAGCCTCTGTATTAGACATTTTATTATATTTTGAATTTCTGTAAAGTTTTTCCCTAAAGCTTTTTCTCCTCCGACAAATATTAACGACATATAATTTTGCGAATTTCCTAAATCATTGTTTTTTTGTAAAAGTCTATAAGCTTCTCGCATTAATCTTTTAAGTCTATTTCTTTTAACTGCTCGTTTATGAGTTTTTTTGCTAACGACAAATCCTACACGTGTGCAGGTTTGGATATCTTTTTTTAAAAGTCCTGCAAACAAAGTTATTCCCTCTTTGTGATAGGAATTTTTAATTCGGTATATTGCTGCGAAAGCTGCTTTGTTTTTTAGTCTGTATTGTTTTTTTAGCATATTTTTTGTAAAACAACACAGCACGTCAAATATATTCCGACCTGCTGTGTTTTAAATTTAGTAAAAACTGTTAATCTTTCAATTAATGATTAAGCACGTTTTTTAGCTGAGATAGCTAATTTATGACGACCTTTAGCACGACGTCTGTTTAAAACTTCTTGTCCGCCAGGTGTTGCCATTCTTGCTCTAAAACCACTTACGTGTTGTCTTTTTACTTTTGTTCCTTCTAGTGTACGTCTCATTTTTCTTTATTCCTTTTAATTTATATTTGTCGTATAATTCTAATGTTAAATTAAAAAAAATTATTAGTCAACCAAAAAAGAGGGGCAGGTTAAATAATATGAACAAAAAATGTAAAATTGGATTTATCGGCTGTGGTAAAATGGCTAGTGCTATTATAAAAGGGACTATATCTTCTAAATTTTTACCAAAAGAAAATATAAAAGGTTCAGAAGTTAACTGTACAGTTGCAGAATTGGCTCAAAGCAGATTAGGTATTGAAGTATTAACAGATAACCGATTTTTAACAATGGATAGTGATGTAATATTTATTGCCACAAAACCAAATTATGTTGCAAATGTGTTAGAAGAAATCAAAGATGAATTAACTCCTGATAAATTAGTTGTATCAATTGCAGCTGGCGTGTCAACTAAAAAAATAGAAAAAATAATCGGAATGCAAAGAGTTGTAAGAGTAATGCCAAATACTCCGGCTTTAGTTTTAGAGGGAATGAGTGGAGTATGTAAGGGCGCTTATGCCTCAGAAGATGATGCTGAATTTGTAATGGAATTACTCTCAAATATTGGTAAATGTATTGAAGTATCAGAAGAACAAATTGATATTGTAACAGCAATTTCAGGTTCAGGCCCTGCATTTTTCTATAAAGTTATAGAAGATATGGCAAGAGCCGGAGAAAAGTTAGGTCTTGATTATGAAAAATCTTTAATGTTAGCTACTCAAACAGCTCTTGGTTCAGCTAAAATGGTTATGAACAGAGGAGAAATTCCTGTTCAAACATTAATTGATAATGTTGCAACAAAAGGAGGTTGCACATTCGTCGGGATATCTGTTATGAATGACGAAAATTCTGATAAATTATTTTATGATGTAATTTCTCAGACAACTAAAAAAGCAAATGAATTAGGTAAATAATTATATTTTTGCATTGTTTAAAAAATCTAATAATCCTAAGACTTTTGGAGATTTCTCTCTGAAAGTCTTTTTTAATATCAATCCTTGGTTTAATCCTAATACACAAGCTGGACAAGTTGTAATTACGTAATCTGCATTTGTTTTTAAAATATTTTCAGCTTTTTTTAGTGAAATTTCTTTTGAAAGTTTTGGGTTTTTAATAGCAAACTCACCTGCTAATCCACAGCATTCATCGTAATCATCCATTTTTATGTATTCAATATTTTTGCAATTTTTTAATAATGGTTCTAAAAAACTATCATTTTCAAGATGGCAAGGTTTGTGGAATGTTACTTTAATAGGTTTTGGAAATTCAAATTTTATGTTTTGCTGTAAAATTAGTTCTCCAATATTTATAAATTTTGCATCAACATATTGTTTTAAGGTGCTTTCACAGCTTGCGCAATCAGTAAGAATGTAATCAAAATCACAATCAAGCATTTTCAAGTTGTGCTTTTTTACTTCTTCAAATCTTTCTAAATTACCGCTTGATAGAAATGGCAGTCCGCAACAATCAAAATCTTTTTCGATAATTTCTATATTACTATTTTTGAAAATTTTTTGAATATAATTATCTGTTCTAGGGCATATGTTGTTTACACAGCCTTTGAAATATATAACTTTTAACGTTGGGTGTGTTTTCTGGGGTGATTTTTTTCTAAAAGGTTTTGTAATAAGTTTAAAAAACTTTAATATGTTACCAAAGATGTATTTTGATTCTAAAAAGAATAAAATTTTTCCGAGATAAGTATTTTTTGTGTATTCATATTTAGCATTCTCAAATATCTTGCATACATCAATTGCACTTGGACAAAATTTAGTGCACTTCCCGCATTTGAGGCACATATCAAGATATTTTTCTATATTTTTGTTTAATTTTAAATCGCCTTTAATGACTCCGTCGAGCATTACAAATTTACCACGCGATACAGCACAGTCATTCCCTGTAATTTTATATACAGGACATACTGATTGACATAGACCGCATTTAGAACATTTGTTAATATCGTCTTTGAAATCATTCAGTTTTTTCATACTTAAATGATAGCATAGATATCAATATTTAGTTAACATATATGCGCTACAATAATTAGCACTTCGAGGAGTTTTTTTACATCTATTTTTTGCTGTTTTTGTATCTAGATCTATTCCTAATGGCATAAGTCCTTTTTGAGTTACGAAGAATCTAAAGACATCTTCTCCTGACTTGTTTGGTTTTTTGTTGCCGTTAACATCAACAGTAATACTAATGAAATTTCTTAAAGTAACATTTTTAATTCCATATGAGGTAAATAAGCTATCTGGATTTTCATCTTTGTTATTAAGATCGAGTGCAATCATACTTCCATCATTTAATTGAAATGTGTAATATTGTGCCATTTGAATATTATATTGACTAAAACATTCTGCAGAATTTTTACATTCTTTTGTTATATTTAGGTATGGTTTTATGTAATATGTATAGATAGTATTGGTAGAGTTCATATCCCCGTCTTTTAAAGGCCATTCTGAAATTTCTCCATATTCAGATTCTGCCATTTTAATAGCTTGTGATAGAGTTGAATACACTTTTTTTAATTGACTTACAATTACGCGTTCTTGATAATTAGCAATTAAACTCGGCATAGTCATTGCCGCAACTATACCAATAATACCGAGAGTGATTAAAATTTCCGCAAGAGTAAATCCCTTAGAACTACTTATGTTTCGCGGGGGGGGGGCACTCTCAAAGCTTCTTGAATAAACATTTTTCAACCTCCATATTTTTTATCATTATTTATTATTTTGGAATATTTGTCAAGTAATTATACTATAGCCCCATGAGAAGCATCTTGTACGTTTCGTGAATATTTATACAAGTAACCTGATTTAATTTTTGGCTCAAAAGGTTTTAAATCCTTTTTACGATTTTCAAGTTCATTATCGTCAACAAGTAGTTCAATTAAACGGTTTGGGATATCTATTTTAATCTTATCGCCATTTCTTATTAAAGCAATAGTTCCGCCAGTTGCGGCTTCTGGACAGATGTGTCCGACGCAAATTCCTCTTGTTGCTCCTGAAAATCTGCCGTCAGTGATAAGGGCACATTTTTTTCCTAATCCTTTACCAACTAAAAGTGATGTTGGAGCAAGCATTTCTCGCATACCTGGACCGCCTTTTGGACCTTCATAACGGATTACTATTACATCTCCTTCTTTAATTTTATCATTTTCAAGAGCTGTCATAGCTTCTTCTTCGCTATCAAATGTTTTTGCAGTCCCTTCGAATGTATAACATTCAGGAGCTACTCCTGATGTTTTTATTACACAACCATCTTTTGCAAGATTACCGTATAAAATGCTTAATCCTGCTTGAGTGTAGGTTGATTTGTCATAATCAGGAATGATGTCATCTTCTTTCCAAGCCTGTTTTGCAATTTCTTTTATTAAAATTCCTGATACTGTTTGGGTATCAGAAAGATGTTTTTCAAGAGATTTGATTACGGCAGGAACTCCTCCTGCATTATGAAAATCTGCCATTGTCAATGTTGAAGAAGGATTAATTTTGACAATTTGGTGTATTTTTTTGCTTAATTCTTCAAAGTCATCTAGAGTAACATTAATATTTCCTGCATTTGCAATTGCAAGGATATGTAAGAATGTATTTGTAGAACCGCCAAGAGCTAAGTCTGCAGTGATAGCGTTTCTAAGACTTTCTCTAGTTATTATATCAGATGGTTTTAAATCTTGTTTTATAAGCTCAACAATTTGCATTCCGCTTTCAAAAGCTATACGGCGTTTTTTAGAAGATACAGCTGATGAAGATGCACAATATGGCAAGCTCATTCCCATTACTTCTGTAAGGCAAGCCATTGTATTTGCTGTATACATTCCTTGACATGCTCCTGCTGATGGACAAGATTCTTCTTCTAAAGCAAGTAGCTCTTCTTCTGAAATTTCTCCTTTTCTAAATTTCCCGACAGCTTCAAATGAACCTGTTACCATTGTTAATTTATGATGACTTCTGCACTCTCCATCAAGCATAGGACCTGCTGTTACAATAATTGCAGGAATATTTAATCTTAAGGCCCCAATTAACATTCCTGGTGTAATTTTATCGCAGTTAGATAATAGAACAATTCCGTCTAATTGATGCGCAGCTGCAACGCTTTCAACACAATCAGCGATTAAATCTCTTGAAGGTAGAGAATATCTCATTCCACTGTGTCCCATTGCAATTCCATCACAGATTGCTGGTACTCCAAAAATAAATGATTGCCCGCCTGCACTATGAATCCCTTTTTCAATTTGTCGTTCTAAATCTCTCATTCCGATATGTCCAGGAACCAGATCAGAAAAAGAGCTTGCTATACCTATGAAAGGCGCTTTCATATTTTTTTTGCTAACTCCAGTTGCCATTAAAAGTCCGCGATGTGGAGTTCTTGCTATCCCTTTTTTTATATTATTACTTTTCATAATTTAATTATACACCAATAAGTTGAAATAGAATGAAAAATATATAAGTCTAAATATATAAATTAAGTAATGGAAATTTTATTAGAAATTATTTGATATATATGAAAACTTGACAAATATTGTCCTATATGTTATATTCATTATATGGGGTTTGATTATATAAAGCATCAAGGTTTTACTTTGGCAGAAGTATTAATAACTTTGGGGATTATTGGTATTGTTGCTGCAATGACAATGCCTTCAGTTATCGGAAATGCTAGGGATAAGCAAATTATAGCTAGAGTTTAAAAAATATACTCTGTGTTGTCTAGTTCTTATATGATGGCTGTAGCAGAAAGCGAAACTCCTGAATATTGGGGGATGCCGTATACTACAGGTAATAATTATGCTGCTGCAGAGGTAATGGCGAGTTATTTTATAAAAAATATGAAAATTTTAAAGGATTGCAAAGGAAAACGAGGTTGTTTCCCTAATAGTGTAACATATAGATTCAATAATACAAATCCTTGGAATGATAATTTTGATACAGGTTCTCATCGGTATAAAGTTATAACATCAGATGGTGTTTCTGTAGCATTCCATGCTTATTCAAATAATTGTTCTGCTCAAGCTGGGAATATAAATTTTTGTGGTCGTATATATGTAAATATAAATGGGGTTAAAGATAAGAAATCTATTTTAGGAAAAAATCTGTTTCAATTTCTATTAACGAATAAAGGGGTTATACCTGATGGAGTTGATGTGTCTTATGAAGAAATGGAAGATACTTGTATGGGAATTTCTAATAAGGCAGGAGATAGATGTACTCGTTGGGTTTTGAGTAAAGGGAATTTAAATTATTTATATAATAAAAAATGATTTATTTAATATTTATTTTGTCTAATATATTCCAATCATTATCCCATTCAATAAATCCTTCTATATCGATGTTGTGATAGTTGTATGGATTAGTGATATATTCAGGATTAAATAAATTAACTTTTGCAAGTCTTTTTATTATGTCAGGAATAAGAGTTGTGCTACCTGCAATTGTGCCTTCTTTAGAAGTCGCTTTAATTCCATCATAATAAACTTTTTCATCTGCAAATATCATTTCTTTTAAGTTACTTTTTGTAATAGGCAGACTGTCACTTATTAATAGAATTTTATCTTGAGGTTTGGTTTTAAATACAAGTTTTAAAGCATCATCTGATACATGAATTCCGTCTGCAATTATTTCTGTATAAATATTATCGTTAATCAAAGCCGAAAGGGTTGTAGAAGAACCTCTATGAGCAATTCCTGACATTGCGTTAAAAAGATGTGTTGCTCCTGTACATTTTGCTAAATTCCCGCCAGTACAATGTCCTGCTTGGATTTTAATATTTTTATCAGACAAATAATCCAATAAGCCATCATCAAGCTCAGGTGCCAGTGTGATTATTTTTATAAAGTCATCTTCTATAAGTTTGTAATTTTCAGGTGTAAGTTTTAGGAAATGTTCAGGATTGTGAATACCTTTTTTTTCTGGGTTAAGAAAAATTCCTTCCAAATGTATTCCTAAAATTTTAGCCATATCAGATGTTTGTCTTTTTGAGGCTTCTTTTATTATAGAAATTGCACGCTTAGTATTCTCTACGTTGTCAGTTACAATTGTAGGGAATATTCCGCCTATACCATATTTTAAAATTTCTCTTGATAAATATAAAACGTCGTCTATTGATGCTTTATTAAAATCTATTCCAAAACATCCGTGGAAATGTTGTTCAATTAATAATTTTGTTTTCATATCTTAATTATACATCAATAAGTTGAAATAGAGCTAAAAATATGATAATCTAATTTTATAAATTAAGAAGGGAGCTATATATGAAAAGATTTCAAACATATCAGACACAAAAATCTTTTAAGAGTATTCAATCTTTTGCTGAAGTGTCTACCTGCGTAGCAGTCGGGGGGGGGGCGATTTAGGGCTTGCGCCACAAGGATTTCGAGGAGTATTAAAAAAATTGGTGTCGAGTCAAACGGCACGCTTGGGATTTACATTAGCAGAGGTTTTAATAACATTAGGAATAATTGGCATTGTAGCTGCATTGACTTTACCTTCGTTAATTACAAATTATCAAAAAAAAGCAACCGCAACGAGTGTAAAAAAAGCTTATAGTGAATTAAATCAAATAGTAGAAAGAGCAAAAGCAGATTATGGGGATCCTTCAGGTTGGAGTTATTATGAGAAGGATAATTTAGTACAATGGGTTCAGACTTATATAGAACCATATATTAAGGTAGTTGCTCATAAAACTTGTGGGATTAATGAAAGATGCCTTGGCTTAGCTCTTCCTGCTGCATTGAAATCAAAGCCAGGTGGAGGAAATTCAACAGTTGGGCATTATGTTGTTATAAAGGCTGGAGATTCATTTGCTTATGCTTTTTTTAGATATGATGATTCTTGGACTAGAGTAAGAGTATATATAAGAAACTCTCGAAGTAAATATGCTTTTGTTGGAAAAGATATTTTTACTTGGATTTTTGATAATCGTGATAAAAATCCTACATTTAAACCACATACATTTAATACTAATAAATATGATCGAGATGCAATTTTAGGAACAGCTTGGGGGGCATGTAATCCGAAAGCTTCAGGTAGTGGTTATATGATGCCTGGTGATGCTTGTGCTACTTTAATAATGATTGATGGGTGGGAAATTAAAGATGATTATCCTTGGTAATATAAAAAAGAGAGGCTATTGCCTCTCTTTTTTAAATAACACTTACTTCAAAAACTTTTCTAGCTTCTTCCCTATCATCAAAGTGAATTGTTTTGTCTTTTAATATTTGATAATCTTCGTGTCCTTTTCCTGCAATTACAACTACATCATTATTATTTGCAATTGTTTTTAATAAGCCGATTGCTGTTCCTCTGTCAGGTTCTACAATTACACTTTCTGTATTTACGGATTTTAGACCTGCAATGATATCTGTAATTATGGTTTGAGGATCTTCTGATCTTGGATTATCGCTTGTAATTACGATTTTATCTGCAAGTTTTTCTGCGATAGCACCCATTTTAGGACGTTTTGTCGCATCTCTGTCACCGCCGCAACCGAATAGGCATATTAATTTACCATCTTCAGGTGTAATTTCTCTCGCTGATTTTAACACGTTTTCCAAACCGTCAGGAGTGTGTGCATAATCTACAATTACAAGAGGTTTTTTTACAACTACTTCAAATCTTCCTGCAACTCCTTTTACGTTTTGTAACGCTTTTAGAGCTGTTTCAATATCAATTCCTATTGCAAGAGCTGCTGTGACAGCTGCTAGGACATTATATACACTGAACATACCATTCATATGAAGATTTACTTTGTGTTCTTTAGCATTTGCTACTAATGTAAATTCAGCACCGTTTAATGAGAAATTAATATTTCTTGCCATTACATCGCTTTGTTGTCTTACCCCGTATGTAAGAACTCTTACACCTTCAGGAACAACACTTATAAATCTGTCACCATATTCATCGTCAGCATTTATTACTGCAAAATCATTTTCTTTCAAATGTTCAAAAAGTAAAGCTTTAGCTTTGAAATAATTGTCCATTGTAATGTGGTAATCCAAGTGGTCTTGAGTAAGATTTGTAAATACGGCACCGTTAAATCTGCATCCGCCTACACGGTTTTGATCTAAAGCGTGAGAGCTTACTTCCATTACTACATTATCAATTTTTTCGACATCTTTAATCATTCTTAAAGTAGCTTGTAATTCTGGAGCTTGTGGTGTTGTATGTTTTGCATCTCTATATTCTCCGTTTGAAGATAATTTATAACCTAATGTTCCAATTAATGCACATTTTTGATTGTTTTCTTCAAAGATTTTTTGAATTAAGTGAGTTACTGTTGTTTTTCCGTTTGTACCAGTAATCCCAATAAGATTAATTCCTTTTGATGGACTTGAATAGAATCTATCTGCAATATCAGCAATTTTATGTCTAGTAGAAGCTACTACAACTTGTGGAATTTTTGTTCCTTCTACTTTCTTTTCAACTAATAGAGCAGCTGCTCCTGCTTCAATTGCATTTTGGGCAAATTCGTGTCCGTCAGTATGTTCGCCAACTAAGCATACAAAAATATCACCTTTTTTAGTCGTTTTTGAATTATATGAAATTCCTGTAATGTCAATATTTTTAAAGTTTATTAAATCTTTGTAGTCTAAATATTCAATTAATTCATCTAATTTCATTTATATCTCCTTAATTTTTCTTGTCAGTTGTAATTTTATCAGGTTTTAAGTTAAGAATTCTTGCAATTTGAGTTGTGACTTCGTGGAATACTGGCCCAGCAACAGTGTTTCCCCAAATAGCACCAACTTTTGCGCTGTCAACCATTACGTATACCAATATTTGAGGATCTGAAGCAGGAAGATAACCTATTGTTGATGTATAAGTATATGGTGTATATCCGCTTCCACCTTCTTTTGGCTTCCTCGAAGTACCTGTCTTAGCTGCTACATTATATTTATCCATTTTAATTACAGATTTTCCATTATTTACACTTGCTGCAAGTAATCTTGTAATTGCTTGAGCTGTTTCTGGTTGTATTACTTGTGTATGATGGATTTTATTATCATATTCTTCTTGAGAATATTTTATAATGTGTGGAGTAATTCTTACTCCGTTATTTGCAAGTGCTTGTACTGCTGAAATCATTTGAATTGCAGTAACAGATGTCCCGTAACCATAAGACATCGTAGCTTGGATTCCTTGATCCCAATATGTCCAGTATGGTAAAAGACCCGATGATTCTCCAGGTAAATCAATGCCTGTTTTAGTCCCAAATCCGAATTTTTTCAACACCCCGTAAAATTCTGCAGGGGACATTGTTTTTGCGACATTAATAGCTCCGATATTACTTGAATGTTCAAATAAATATTCAAGGGTAATGTTACCCGGATATGGGTGTACATCATAATCGTAGTTTTTTATTTCCCATTTTCCAATAGTTGTTTTACCTGTATCAAGTACGGTTGAATGTTCATTAATTTTTCCTAAATCCATTGCACTCGCAACAGTAATTGTTTTAAAAGTTGATCCTGGAGGAAATACATCTGTTAATGTCCAGTTTTTAAGTTGTTGTGGAGTTGCTTTTTTATAATTATTAGGGTCAAATGTTGGATATACTGCATACGCGAGGATTTCTCCAGTTTTTGGATTCATTACAATTACAGTTCCTCGTTCAGCGTGTTTTTCTGTTACCATTTTTTCAATTTCTTTTTCACAAACGTGCTGAATTGCAGCATCAATTGTGAGGGTAACATCTTCTCCTTTTGGATTTGTTGTTGTAGCTACCGGATCTGTCGTAAAATCATAAATTATTTTTCCGTCACGAGTCCTTTGGTATTTAACAGTGTTAATAACGTGTTCCAAACGATCTTTTGCAGTATATTCAATACCATTTGCAATATCTGCATCAAAGTTATAATAGCCTAAAACGTGTGCTGCAAGTGTTCCTTGAGGGTATTCTCGTGTATTTTTTTTGCCTAAACTTATTTCTCTTAAATGTAATTTAGAAATTTGTTTTGCGGTATTTCTATCAACATCTTTTTTTAGTGTAATAACAGGTCCAGGTTTTTTAAGTTTTTGTAAAAGAGTGTCTTTAGGCATTTTAAGCAATGGAGCAAGCATTTTTGCCAAATCTTCCGGAGAATGATCATAATCTGCGGGGTGCGCATAGACATCTGAATATACTTTGTCTGTTGCAAGTTTTATTCCGTTTCTGTCAAAAATATCTCCGCGCATTGAGAAAATTCTTCCAACACGTTGACTCCTTGCTCTAGCTCTGTATTTGCCTACATCAACTACCATAATAAAGAATAAATATATTATAAGCAGGGTCATAAAGCCTGCAAAAAATACGTGTAAAAATCCTAAAATTTGATCAAATGTTTTATTGCGCTTTTCTGTTTCGTTTTCCGGCTCTCTTCTTCGTAATCTTTCTCTCAAAACATACCCCTTATCGGTAAATTAAAATCGTTTATTCTATAATTTTAGCATAAGGAATAATAAAATAATTAAATATTAAATAATTTTAAGTGTTATATTTTATTGAAAATATTCTTCGTGATATAATTTTGGTATGAAAAAATTAGTTTTGTTATTTGGGTTGATAGTTTTTGGTAGTCAAGCTTTTGCATTTGATATTGTGTATCCTGCAAAAAATGATATTATTTTAAATTCTAATTCGACTTTTTTTATTGGTTCGTCTGATAAACCTCTAAAAATTAATGGTCAAGATGTTCCATTACATCCTACAGGAGCTTTTGCATATGTTGTAAATTTGAATAACGGGGCAAATACTTTTGTAATACAATCAGGTGAACAAAGAGAAATTTTTGTAATTACCAAGCAAGTTTTAAAATCAATTAAGTCAACACCATCTGTTTTTATACCATATAAAGAAACTAAATATGGTGTAGTGACAACAGAAAAAGCTCCATTGCGCTCAACACCTGTTGATGGCGGAGTTAATAGAATGGCACATTTGCAAAGAGATGTAAATATAAGAATTGATGGTGAAAAAGACGGTTTTTATCGAGTTGTTTTAGGTAAAGATAAATATGGGTGGATTTTAAAATCAGATGTAAAATTTACTCCTCAAGCAGATAAAAATTTGGCAACTTTGAGCGGCTATGAATATATTGATGAAGATGATTATTTTAAGTTTGTTTTTCATCTGGATAAAAAAGTTCCGTTTGAAATGGTTGAAGATGAAATGTTTTTAATGAAGTTTTATAATGTCAAAGACCAGCCTGATAATGTATATTTATATGATTTTCCGTATAAAGATGCAATAAGTACTCGCAAACTTTTAGGATATAGTGGTGAATATCAAGGAAATGATTTTATTCTAAAAATAAGAAAGCCTATAATTACAAATTCAAGACGTCCTTTGCATAACATTAGAATAACAATAGATGCAGGACATGGTGGCTCAGAAAACGGTGCAATAGGTTGCCTTGGAAATAAAGAAAAAGATGTAAATTTATCTATTGCAAAGTTAGTTGAAACAGAATTAAAAAAACGTGGTGCAAGAGTTATAATGACAAGATCTGCTGATAATTATGTCAGTTTGAAGGATAGAGTCGAAATTGCAAATTATGGTGATTCTGTTGTGTTTTTAAGCATACATGGAAATGCTTTGCCAGATGGACAAGATCCAAATAAGAACAGAGGAACAAGTATTTATTACTATTATCCACAAGCAAAACCTCTTGCGGATAAGATTATGGAGACTGTTGTTTCAGAAATTGGAGTCCCAAATGATAAAGTGAGACAAGGAAGTCTTGCTGTTGTCAGAAATACAAATGCATTAAGTTTATTAATTGAAGTATCTTATCTTATTAATCCTGAAGATAATGCAAATTTAATTAATCCAGAATTTCAAAAACAATATGCAAAAGCTATTGCAGACAGTTTGGAAAAATATTTTTCTAATTAAAAAAGGAGCTAAATTATTTAGCCCCTTTTTTTTTGAGATTTATGATTAAATTATTTTGTTACATAATTCAAAAGTGTTCTTACGCCTGCTCCTGTAGCACCTGCAATGAATTCTTTTTGAGGCTTTTCAATGTATGCAGTTCCTGCAATATCAATGTGGCACCATTTTGTATCTTTTACAAATTGTTGAAGGAATAATCCTGCAGCTGATGCTCCGCCGTTACGAGAACCTGTGTTTTTCATATCTGCGATATCAGATCTTAAGCTATCGAAGTATTCTTTGAACATTGGTAATTGCCAGAAAGTTTCTCCTGATTCTTTTGCTGTTTCAATTACTCTGTTAATCATTTCTTCATCATTACCCATAATGCCTGATGCTACAGTGCCAAGTGCTACCATGCAAGCTCCTGTTAGGGTTGCAATATCAATTACTTCATCTACACCTAGTTCGCAAGCATAACAAAGTGCATCTGCAAGTGTTAATCTGCCTTCTGCATCTGTATTATCAATTTCAATTGTTTTACCATTTTTAGCTGTTAAAATATCCCCAGGTTTGTAAGATGAGCCTGATGGCATATTTTCACAAGCTGCGATGATACCATGTACTTCCATATCAGGTTTTAATTTTGATAATGCTCTCATTACTCCTAATATACAAGCAGCTCCAGACATATCATCTTTCATTGTGAGCATAGATGATGCTGGTTTAATATCAAGTCCGCCAGAGTCAAAACAAATACCTTTACCGATTAGGGCAATTTTCTTTTTAACATTTTTGCCAGTATATTTCATATGGATAAATTTAGGCGGTTGAACGCTTCCTTGTCCTACTGCTAAATATGCTCCCATACCCATTCTTGCGATTTCTTCTTTATCGAATACTTTTGTCTCGATTCCTTCCAGTTCTTTTGCAATTTCTGAAAGTTTTGTAGGTGTTGCAATTTGTGCAGGTGTATTTGCAAGGTCACGAGTAAATTTCATTGCTTCTCCGAAAATTATACCTTCGTTTAGGTCATTTTCAGAAAATCTTGCAAATGTAATTTCATCAAGATGATGAGCTTTTTCTGATTTGTATTTATCATAAGCGTAATCAGCAATCATTGCGCCAATTGCTGCAGATTTGCCGTAATCTACATTTACATCAAAATCAAAAGCTGCTTTTTTCGCTTTAATTTGTTGTAATTTTTTTATTGATTTTGCAACTGCTTCACGCATTTTATTATGATCAAATTCTTCTTTTTTACCAAAACCGATAATTAAAATTTTATCTGCAGGAATTTTTCCTAATGTGTGTAAAAGATATGTTTGACCAAATTTCCCTTCAAAGTGATCTTTATCAACAGCATACGTATTTGCTAATTCTTCAGATGTTTTTTCACCTTCAAATTTGTTGATAACCAAAACTTCTACAGGAGTATCTTTAACGTTTTGTGAAACTTTAATTTCCATATTTTCTCTCTCCTTTTTCGCTTGTTAGTATAACACTTTTACCTCAGTTTGTAAATTACTATTAAAGCTTCTGTCAAAAAATTGTTTCCCGAGTTTTATAAAAAATTGAGTAATTATGAAAATATCTGCAGCAAATAATTTTAAATATTCAAATTATGGATTTTATAGTTCAGTAAAAACAAAACAATCCCCAAGTTTTTCAAGTTTAAAGCTGAAAAATGATGAAAATAATTACAGTGATACATGTTTTTATAGAGATGCAGATACTCTTGATTGTGCTGCTACTCTTTTAGAAAAAACATTTCCAAAAGGGACTGATATTTTAGATTTTGCATCTTCGAATGGAGAGGAAGCTATTTCTTTATATTCGCTTATAGATAAATCAAATGGAAAATATAAGATTTACTGTTTTGACACTTCTGATAGAGCTGTGGAACTTGGTAAAAAGGGGATTTATACTGTTTTTTATCCAATGTCGTATGATTATTTATTACTCCCTGAGTTTTCAATGCTTGATGATTCCAATACAAGGGAAATAAAGTCAAAATTTTATTCTGTAATGGAAGAAACTAAAAAACCGAGTTATGAAATTAATGATATAAACTATCTTTGTCAGTTGGAGAGATCTCCTTATTTCAAAATAAAATATTATAAATTGAAAGATGAGCATAAAGATAAAATAGAGATTAATAAAGGCAATATTAATAATATAGATAAAGTTTTACCGAATAAAAAAGTTGGAGCTGTTTTATTTAGAAATGCAATGTATATTGAAACAGGAAATTTTTCTGCAAACGAATTTAGTTTTAATGAAGATTTGAATATTAATAAAAAAGAAATTATCGAAAAAATAGTAGATAAGGTATATGAAAAATTATTGCCAGGTGGGCTTTTTATACTTGGAGATATTGAAAAAGATCATGTCTATATTGCTGATAATCATGTGAATGATAAAGATAAGCTATTTGTTAGTGATTATTGTACTTTTATATATAAAAATTCTCCATTGTGGGAAGCTCTTTCTAAAGACGGTAGATTTGAACCAGTTTTGTATAAAAATGTAGATGCCCCTGTTATTTTAGGAAAAGAACAAAAAGTACCTACAATTTGGCGTAAAAAATAAATTTCCTACTATACAAAATATTAATCTCATGCTAATATAGTAACAGATGTAGTAGTAAATATTTTTTTGAAATATATGCAATGACGTAACATTAATTAAATAAATGGTTTCAACCCGATAGGATATATGTATCGGGAATTGCATGTATTATATAAAAAATAGAAAAGGATAAGGTATAAAACTTAATGGAATTTTTATTAATTCTAGCGGTTATTGCAGTAATAGCCTTAATCGCTGTGCTGTTTGTCCAACAGAGTAAGACAAAATCAGTGCTTTTATCCGTTGAAAAAGATAGAAAAGCATTAGAAGAGAAGGAAAAACTTCTTTTAAAAGAAGCAAAAATCAAAGCAATTGAAGAATTGCAAGATGACAGAGAAAAATTAAACGAAGAAGAACGAGAAAGAAGACAAGAACTTGCAAGACAAGAACAAAAATTAGCAAAACGCGAGGATATGCTTGAAGATAAAATTCAAGAATATACTGAAAAAGATTTGCAAGCTCAAAGAAAATTAGATGAATTATTAGAAAAAGAAGATTATTTAGCAGAAATCGTTCAAAAACAAACAACAGAGTTAGAAAGAATTTCTGGCATGTCTGCAGAAGAAGCTAAAAATATGCTTTTAGATCAACTAAAACATGATTTAGCTCAAGAACAGATGCAGTTAATTCGTGAAAATGAAGCTAAAATAAAAGAAATTTCTTTAGAAAAATCAAAAGAAATTTTATCTACAACAATGCAAAGATGTATGATTGAACAAGTTGTAGAAACAACTGTATCTGTTGTTGCATTACCTAATGATGAGATGAAAGGTCGCATAATTGGTCGTGAAGGTCGTAATATCAGAGCATTAGAAACATTAACAGGTGTTGATTTGATTATTGATGATACTCCAGAAGCTGTTGTATTATCAAGCTTTGACCCTGTAAGACGTGAAATTGCAAAATTAGCTTTAGAAAAATTGATTGTAGATGGCCGTATTCACCCTGTAAGAATTGAAGAAATGGTTGAAAAAGCTCAAGAAGAAATTGATAAGAAAATTTGGTCAGAAGGTGAAAATGCTGCTTTAGAAATGGGTGTTATGGGACTAAATAAAGAGCTCATCAAAACTCTAGGTCGTTTATACTATAGAACAAGTTACGGTCAAAATGTTTTGAAACACTCATTAGAAGTTGGTCATATCGCAGGCATGTTGGCTGCTGAAATAGGTGCTAACGAAAAAATTGCAAAACGTGCAGGGCTTTTACACGATATTGGGAAAGCTGTTGATCAGACACAAGAAGGTACTCATATTCAATTAGGTGTTGAATTAGCTGCAAGATTTGGAGAAAGACCTGAAGTTATTCATGCTATAGAAGCTCACCATGATGACGTTGTTGCAAATACAATTGAAGCAGTTCTTGTAAAAGTTGCAGATGCTATTTCTGCAGGCAGACCTGGAGCAAGACGTGATACTTTGGAAATTTATATCAAACGTTTACAAAAAATTGAAGAAATTGTAAATAGCTTTGATGGTATTAAACAATCATTTGCAGTACAAGCCGGTCGTGAAGTTCGAATTATTGTTGAATCTGAAAAATTTGACGATTTAGCTTCCCAAAAATTAGCAAGAGATGTTGCAAAACGTATTGAAGATGAACTTGATTATCCGGGACAAATCAGAGTAACTGTGGTAAGAGAATTCAGAACAACTGAAATAGCAAAATAAAATAAAAAGTTAAGATTTCAGGAAGGTAGCTTTTTCAAAAATAGCTAAACTTCCTGATCTCAAAACTTTAGGATAAATAAAATTATGTTGAAGAGTGATGATAATATATTAAAAGTTTTATTTTTTGGAGATTTGGTAGGCAGACCGGGCAGGTACGCCATAAAAGATTTTTTGGAAAAAAATAAACAAGATTATGATTTTGTCATTGCTAATGTTGAAAATGCATCTCATGGATTTGGTCTAACAGAAAAGAATTATAATGAATTATCCGAATATGGTCTTAATTGTATGACTTCAGGAAATCATATTTGGGATAAAAAAGAAATTTTTAACTACATCGATAAGGCTGATAAGTTAGTCAGACCTTTTAATTATCCGGAAAATACTCCGGGATTTGGAAGTCGTATTTTTGAACTTCCTAATGGTATAAAAATTGGAGTAATAAATGTTTTAGGTCGAGTATTTATGGCTCCAGTTGAATCTCAATGGTCAGTTGTGAAAAATGAAATCATTAAATTAAAAGAAATTACTCCGATTATAATTGTTGATTTTCATGCAGAAGCTACTGCTGAAAAAATTTGTTTTGGTAAATTCTGCGCAGATTTGGGAGTAAGTGCCTTTTTCGGAACTCATACTCATGTTCAGACTGCAGATGAACATATTGTAAATAATATGGGATACATCACTGACGCAGGTTTTTGCGGGACAGTGGATAGTGTAATAGGTATGGATTATCATACTTCCTTAAACCGTTTTACGACGGTTATTCCTGAAAGATATGATGTAGCTGACGGTAATGTCGTCCAATTAAATGCTGTTGAAGTTGAAATAGATCAAACAAGCGGGCATACTGTAGCTATAAAAAGAGTTTTTTGTTATGTAGATAAGAATAAAAAGGAAGAGGAAAATGAAAAGTGATTTGCACATTCACACCCTTTATTCAGACGGTGTCTTTTCTCCCGAAAAGATTGTGGACACTGCCATTGATGTCGGGCTCCAAGTAATTGCTTTGACTGATCACGATAATATTCTTTCGTATCAAGTCGCAAAAGACTATTTGAAAAAAACTAATAAAGAAGATAAATTAGAAATAATTCAAGGTATTGAAGTAAATACTTTGTATAAAAATTATGAAGTCCATATTTTAGGATATTTTATGGATGTAAATAACAGTGATTTTCAAAATTTGTTGAAAATGCAACAACAAGCACGTGTAAAACAGACAAAAGAAATTATTAATCTTTTGGCTAAAAAAGAAGGTATTAGGATAAAATTTGAAGATATAAAAAAACAGGTTGCAGAAGGTGGTAGTATAGGCAGACCTCATATAGCAAAGGCTATTACTAATGCTGGGGGAACAAATAATGTAATTGAAGCATATGCTAAATATATTCATGATGATTCGCCTGTATATGTTCAAAGAAAGACAGTATCTCCTCAAGATGCTGTAGAGATTATTTATGACGCAGGTGGTATTCCTGTAATTGCGCATCCTCATGATTTAGATATTGCAGAAGATCTAATTAAAGAATTAATGCAATATGGACTTAGAGGAATTGAGGCATATCATAGAAAACATTCTCCAGCTTGTGTTGAATATTTCTCATCAATGGCTGAAGAATTAGGTTTGATTGTAACAGGTGGATCTGATTTCCACGCACCAAATATAATGAACGGTCAAATTATTTTAGGCAAAAATTTTGTTCCTGAATGGATTTATGAAAAACTCATTGAGGAAAAGAAAAGAATAGATATGGCATAAAAACAGGTGCTTTATTATGGTAAAGAAACATTATTGGAAATTAGAATATTCAATTGCATTATTTGTAATGATTGGCGTAATTCTTTTGATAATGCCATTTTCTATTGAAAATACCCGCCAAGCCAATTTTATATCTAAGTGGAATGAAACATTTAATCGTATTGAATATATGTTTTCAGTAATTAATGCTCATATTTCTGACGATATGATAAAAAGTTTTAATAAGGCAGATACCCCAGATGAAAGAGAAAAACTTTTACTTACAATCGTAAAGCCATATTTGAGAATAAATACTGCTAATTATCCAATTAGGCATTATAGACCACGTTATATCAATGGTAATCGAATTTATAAAGGTCAAAGGTATTTCTTTGATGACTTTTATTTTGCTGAAAATAATACAATAGTCGGAATAAAAGATATTAAATCAGATAAGGCTGATGATGTATTTTTCTTGATGATGTTTGATATAAATGGTATTTTGCCTCCAAATAGATGGGGGAAAGATATTTATGGTGTAAATATTTATGATGGTGGAAAAATCGAGCCTTTTGGATTTGATAAGAGTATGGATGAATTAAAGAAAGATTGTTCAGAAGCTGGTACAGGTATAAATTGCTCTTATTATTATAAAATAGGTGGAGGATTTGATGACTGATATAAAACGAGTATGTGTATTTGCATCATCTTGTAACTATTTAGAAAAATCATACTATGAAGCAGCAGCAGAATTTGGAGAATTACTCGGGAAGTATGGATATGATATGGTATATGGCGGAAGTTCATTAGGCTTGATGTGGGCTTGTGCAGAAAAAGTAAAACAAAATGGTGCTCAATTAATTGGAGTTATGCCTGAGCGATTGCATAATATGGGAGTTCATACTGATGAATGTGTTGAACTTTTTATAACTCCTTGTATGAGAAGCAGAAAAGCTAAGATGGATGAACTATCTGATGCTGTAGTTGCTCTTGCTGGAGGTTTTGGAACTTTAGAAGAATTATCCGAAATGATTGTACAAAAACAATTAGGATATAATAACAAACCTATTGTGATTTTAAATACAAATGGTTTTTATGATAAATTAATAGAGTTCTTTGACGAAATTATAAATCAAAAATTTGCACGTGATACTGCTAAAAAATTATATTTTGTTGCAAGTACTCCGAAAGAAGCTATTGAATATATAAAAAATTATCAACCCGAAAATTTAGCAATATCAAAAGCAGACATTTATACAAGATAAGTTTTACAAATAAAAAAAGAGCCTTTATGGCTCTTTCTTATAAAATTTGTGAAATTTTTTATTTAGTATTTTAGCATTGAAACAACTTTTCCTGCATCTTTAAGTTTTTCTCTGCCGTTTAAGTCTTTTAGTTCAATTAAAAATGCTATACCAACTAAATTTGCACCAGTCTTTTTAACTAATTTGCAAGCTGCTTCTGCAGTTCCGCCTGTTGCAAGTAAGTCGTCAACGATTAATACATTAGCTCCTTGAGGAAATGCATCTTGGTGTACTTCGATTTTGTCAGTGCCATATTCCAATTCATATTCTTGAGAATATGTTGCTGCTGGAAGTTTATTAGGTTTTCTGATAGGTACAAATCCAGCATCTAATTTATAAGCCATTGGCATTCCAAAGATAAATCCGCGACTTTCAATCCCTGCTATGTAATCAATTTTTACATCTTTAAACTGTTCGCAAAGGTAATCAATCATTACTTTTAGAGTATCAGCATCTTTTAGCGCAGTTGTGATATCTCTAAAAATAATACCAGGTTTTGGAAAATCATTTACGGCTCTGATTTTATTTTTTACATCAATAATAGTTTCTGTTGTCATTTATTTTCTCCTTTTTAGTCTTTTAGTGATTTGTCAGAATCTTTATTTGGATTAGTTAAATTTTCTATATTTAAAGATTCTGTTTTTTCAGCTAGTATTTGTTTTAGTTTTTCAGTGTATTCTTTTGTATAATTTTTAGTTTTTTCTAATTCTTTTTTTATAAAAGCTTTAATACTTGCTTCTTCTTCCATAACAAGTCCATGAGCTGTTTTACCCCAATTCATATCTTTTTTCATAAATAAAATTTTGAAACAGATATATAATACAAGCGGGAACCAAATGATAAATAGGTATATGGAAGTTTCCAATGCTTCAAATGTCGCATCTAATCGGGGCATGTAATCATATCTTCTTAATGCATATCTTGCTCCGAAGAAAAATCCAAAGCCAATTACACATCCTATAAAAATAGAAGAATAAAGCATGTGTGGTGGCGCTTGTTTTGCAAGAACTTTAAATCCTCTAATAAGAATTTCCATTAAAAACCAACCTGGCATAATGAATTGGGAAATATAAGCTGTCATATCAAGGCTTGCTCGTAAAGACATTTTTTTTGAAAATAATACATCTCCGGCATATTCTAAATATCTTCTGATTGTTCCTTCAAGCCATCTTCTTCTTTGTCTGTATAAAGGTCTTATGTATGCAATCCCTTCTTCATATACTATTGCCTCTGGACAGAATCTAACGTCCCACCCTTTGATATGTAATCTTGTAGACATATCTAAATCATCTACAATAGTGTAATTATTCCAGCCGTTTATATCTTCTAGAGCTTGTCTTTTTATTAATTCTCCGTTTCCTCGAAGTTCAACTGCTCCTTTAACAGAATCTCTGCCGACTTGGAAATGTGTATCCATTGTATATTCATTGTTTTGACATCTTGTTAAAAGGTTTTGGTTTTTATTTCTTATAACTTTTCTAGCTTGTACAGCTCCAACATCTTTTGGTTCAAGATATGGTATAAGTTTTGATAAAAAGTCAGGTTCTACTGTTGCATCTGCATCAAATACTAAAATAGCTTCTCCTTTTGCTATTTTGAATGCATCATTTAATACTGCAGATTTGCCAGGAAAAGCATCTTTTGACCTTATTAAGGCTGTTACTTTTTCATATTTTTGTTCTAAATTTTTAATTACAGAGGCAGTGTTGTCAGTACTTCTGTCATCAATTACAATTACGTCGAAATTTGTATAATTCATTTGCAAAATGTTTTCAACAGTATTTGTAATAACTGTTTCTTCGTTATGTGCAGGAATCATAACTGTAACAAAAGGTTTGTAATTTTCGTTTATGATTTGCGGAAATTTTTGCAATTTACGTTTTTTAAATTTGTAAGAAAGATTCATAAATAAAGCATAGATAAACATAAATGTGCATAAAAGCGCAAGTCCCCATACTGTATTAAAATAACTTTGGAATATATAAATGAACACTCCGAGCCCAAAGACAATTGTGAATAATAAAATTCTTTCTTTCATCTTAAAATACCTTCTATACTCCCTTTTTTAATTCCTCTAATATTATATCAAAAACTTATTTTTATTACTCAAAATTACTTGTTTTCATTACTTTTTGTAATACAATTTGAATTTGATTCTATTTATTTCCTCTATTTATATGTTTTTTAGGTTAAAAAGTGTTAAAAAACGTTAAAATACTTGCTTTTAAAATCGGTTTCGATATAATTGGAAATGTACAAATAAGAGAAGGAGTTTTATAATGAACAAAGAAGAATTAGTACAAGAAATTGCAAAAAAATCTAACGTAACTCAAAAAGAAGCTGCTGAAGTATTAGGTGCTTTAATTGAAACAATTGAAAAAACAGTATCTAAAGGTAAAAAAGTTACTTTAGTAGGTTTCGGTACATTTGAATCTAGAAAAAGAGCTGCTAGAATTGGCCGTAACCCACAAACTGGTAAAGAATTAAAAATCCCTGCAACAACAGTTCCAGCATTCTCTGCAGGTAAAAAATTCAAAGAAGCTGTTAACAAAAAATAAGCATTTTTTGAAAGCTTTACAAAACGGACTTATAAATCTTATAAGTCCGTTTTTTTATTCTTTATTTTTTTATAATATTTTGTTATACTAAAGTTGGAATATTTACAAGTTAGAGGAGAAAATTTATGAAAAAGATGTTAAGAAATGTAACTTCGGGGGGGGGGCGTTTGTCAGCTTCTTAAGTAATTCTTGCGTATTCACAAGAATAAATCTATGTAGGAATATTTTATATTGTTATAAGCATAAATGCGGTTTTACATTAGCTGAAGTTTTAATAACATTAGGTATAATTGGAGTTGTAGCAGCAATGACATTGCCTACCTTGATTAATAATTATCGAGTAAAAGTTTTAGAAACAAATTTCAAAAAAGCTGACTCTATAATTACTCAGGCAATGCAGTCTACAATGTTTGAATATGGCTTTACAAGGTATTATGATTTTGGAAACTATTGTAAAGGAGAAAACTGTGCTAATACAAGTTTTGAAGATTTTAATGATATAAATGCTACTTTTAAAGATCAATTTAAAGGGATTGTGAAGATTGTTAATAAAACAGATCTTGATAGAGCTAAATATCAAGGATTTGGTTTTTGGGGAGAAAAATCTGCGGGTTATTATTATGGGAATATGTATGGAATTATGCGACCAAATAAAAAAGGATTTATGTTACAAGATCAGATGCTTATTAGTGAAATAGATTATATAACGGGTAGTGCTGTTGAAGTCGGCGATAATAGCAGAGGTCGATATACAATAGTCCCCTATATATTTGTAGATACTAATGGCCCTGCGAAAGGTCCTAATCGTTTGGGGTATGACTTATTTTACTATATTCATATGACTTGTTATTTTACGGGGTGTGACCCTGTAGGAACTAATAGTTATAAGTTAAATGGTTGTTATTTGTGGGCAAGAAAAGATCAAAATCCTTATGATACATCTGTTAGCTATTGGAAATCATTATATAAACCTAAAAGTTATTGGGAAAAACTAAAAAATAAATAAATTTTATAGTATATAAAAACAAGTAGTAAATATTTTTTTACTACTTGTTTGTTAATATTTTATTTTTGTTTTGCAGCTTGTCTAGCTTCTGATTCTAATAAATTTGCTCTTTTTAGTTTGTTTTTTGTTATTCTATTATTTATCATTCCTTCAAAGCCTTCTTCTGCCCAAACTTTTACGTTTTCAAATGGTTCAAAAGTCGGGTATTGTTTTAGTGCTTCAACGTATTTTTTACCCCTTTCAAATAAATTATCTCCTTGTTTTATTACTCCATCTTTTTTTATAACTTCCTGGTAATATTTTTTGTTAAATTTTTGAGATTGATATTGTGGGAAATTTTTTAACATGAATTTTTTAAAATTGTTAATACCGGTATTAATATTTTCAGAAAAACCTGCAATGTATCTTGCGATAATTTGGAATTGTTCTGCATGTTTTGTTGTATGTTGTATTGAGTTTTTTACAATTGGTTTTAAAATCCTTGAGCTTGTTATATTGTTCAAGTGAATTTCAGCTGTATATGGATTAAACTCCGCATCAATTAGGTTGTGAGAGTATCTTGGTCTAATTTTAGGCATTACTGATAAGTTATTATTTTCGGCGCTTTTATTTAAGGTATTGAGTATATATCTGCAATTTTTTATTTTCATATTTCCTCCGTATCTGTAAATCTTGAAATTTAAGGTAAAAATTAATTAGTATATTTATTAAATAAATTAAAAATTTTCATAATTGCTATTTAAAAATTAATCAACAGAGAATATTTCTTTGATATCATCCATTGTGAGAGATTTAACAATATTGCGGTCAACAGAAATTACACTGTCTACTAAGTTACGTTTAACAGTTTTAAGTTTTTGAATTTTTTCTTCAACAGTATTTTTTGTAATAAGTCTATATACAAATACTTTTTTAGTTTGACCTATACGGTATGCTCTGTCAGTAGCTTGATCTTCAACTGCAGGGTTCCACCATGGATCGTAATGGATTACATAATCAGCACCTGTCAAGTTTAAGCCTGTACCACCTGCTTTTAAGCTGATTAAGAAAATTGGAATTGACGGTGTCGAATTAAATCTTTCAACTGCTCCTTGTCTGTCTTTAGTTTTACCTGTTAAATATTCATAAGGTATACCTTCTTGTTCAAGCCAAGCTTTGATTAAATCAAGCATATCAACAAATTGACTGAATAAAAGTATTCTATGACCTTCATCAATAATTTCCTCAAGCATTACTTTTAATTTTTCAAATTTACCTGATTTCATGATATTTTTTACGTTTTCTTTATCATAAAGTCTTGGGTGGCAGCAAATTTGACGGAGTCTTAAAAGTGCAGAGAAAATTGATAATCTACTCTTTTCAAGTCCGTTTTGTTCAATAGATTTGAATAATTCTTCTTTTGTACTGTCAAGAACTTGTAAATAGAAATCTCTTTGTTCATCAGTAAGTTCGCAGTATGCAATGTTTTCAACTTTATCTGGTAAATCTTTTGCTACATCTCGTTTCATACGGCGTAAAATGAATGGATAAATTTGTAATTTCAAACGTTTTTCAACAGTTTTATCCTGGCGTTCCATAATAGGATTTACGTATCTTGCATTGAATTCAGCCATATTAAATAAGAATCCAGGCATTAAGAAGTCAAATACAGACCATAATTCTTCCAATTTATTTTCAATTGGAGTACCAGATAGAGCCAATTTATGTGATGCCTGTAACTTTTTAACAGCTTGTGCAGTCTGTGACATTGCATTTTTAATATTTTGTGATTCATCAAGAATTACATATCTGAAATTGTATTCTTTGAGTTTGTTAATGTCACGTCTTACAAGTGCGTAACTTGTAATTACAACATCATAATTTGGAATTTCTTTGAAGAATTGTTTTCTGTCTACCCCTGCAAGTTTTAAAGTTGTTAATGTCGGAGCAAATTTTTGAATTTCAGATTCCCAGTTGAAGACGACAGTAGTTGGACAAATTACCAAAGTTGGAGCAGGACCATCTTCTTCTTTAGCTTTTTGGACTACTGCTAAAGCTTGTAATGTTTTCCCAAGCCCCATATCATCTGCTAGGATTCCGTTAAGTCCATATTTATACATGAACCATAACCAGCCAAAACCTTTAGTCTGGTATTCACGAAATTCTGCATTAATTCCAGCAGGAAGTTTTAAATCTTCTGAGGTTGAGAAATTAGACATCTGTTTCCAGAATGTTTCAAATTCCTCACTCAAAACAAGTTCTACATTAAGATTTTTAAGCTCATTTATTAAGCCTGCTCGATAAGTTTTTACAATAAACTTATTTTCATTATTTCTGTATACGTCAAATGAGTTGAATGCACGCATAATAGAATAAATATCTTGAGCAGGGTATTCAACAAATCCAAGACTTCTTATACGACTGTATTTTTCACCGCTTTGAATTGTTTCATATACTTCATCAAAGTTGATAATTTCTTCTCCTGCTTGACCGTATAAGAATATTTCAAAACTATCTTCTGCTTCTTTAGAGAAATCGATTTTTGCGCATAACTTGAATGGATCATCCATTAGCTTAAAGAAATTCATATCATCTTTTTCTACAAATTTCCAACCTTCTCCTGCTTGTTTAATATAGTAGTTATAAAAGTCGATAGCATTTTCTTTTTCTAAAGCTAAGTTATTAGTCTGCATTGGAACAAATCTGCAAGCTAGAAGCATTTGATAAGCTTCTTGTTCGTGCTTAAGATTTCTTTTAACCCAATATACCAAATCTTCTCCAGGCTTTTTAATTGTAATATATGGAGATTTTTCTGCGGTTGTTTTTGAATATGGAACAACTACTCCGTCATATTCAAATTCTAAAGATGCCTTTAATGATTGGTCATAGTCAATTCCCATTGTTACAATATTCAAAGGAGGACGTTCTGTAAGCATTAATTGACTAATGTTATCAGCGATTTCAACGTCCATAATCTCTTGAAGTTTTGGTAATTCTTCATAAATAAATTTTCCGCCGTCAGCGTCTTTTAAGTCTGTAAAAGATGATTTTAATATATTTTGAGGGATTGAACTCATTGCGATGTTTGTTGGGAATATTATATTTTTATATCTTCCCCATTTCAAATGTCTTGAGAAATATCTTACTTCTTCAAGAGGGTAAACATCGTCTTTATCAGGTCTTTTCCATTCTAAAGATAAAAGAATTGTACCTTGTGCACCTGTATTTACATTTAAAATGAGTTTCCATTCTTCATCTGTGAACTTTAATCTTTCTTTTGTTTTTTCATCAAGAACTTCATCAGCTTTAGATAAAAGAGTAAACATCGGTCCGAATTTTGTGATTGGAATATCGTACCAGCCTGCTTTTTTATCTTGTCTTGAAACCGTTAGTAATTGTTGGAAAATTGCGACTTCAACTTTTTGAGAATTATTTAATTCAAAATCAGGATTTTGTTTTTGAGCTTCAATTAAGGCTCTTAAAATAGGTTCAATTTGTCTTACAACTTTTCCGGTTTCTCTTGATCTAACTAATACAGAGAAAAAATTCGCTTTTCGTTTTGAATTAAAGTGGAAAATATAATTCCCTTGAGGAGCTTCTGTAAGTGCAGTATTTTCATCAGGAAAATCAAATTCCATTCCAAATTTTGTTTCAAGCCAGTCTTCATAGGCGTGTTCATCTATTGCTTTAAGAGCAACAGCTACTGCGTGTTTGCACCATTCTTCTTTAAGCGGGCAATTACATCTTGCTTCTACTTTGTTTTTCTTAAAGATTAAATCAGTATTATAATGATCCTGAAAATTTCCTTTTACTTTAGCCATATAAAAGTTTTTTTCAGGATAAGAATCAAATACCATATCTTTAAGATGGTATTCGTAGCCTCTACGCCAACTTCCGGCACTCGCATTTTCTTTTATGAATTTGTAGTTAAATTCCTGCTGTTTAGCACTCATTACTTTTTGAGTATCTCTTTCTTTCCCTAAGGGTACAAACTTTCGGATATAGATTTTATCTATAAGCCCTTATTAATGATTTTATTATTACATGAATAATAAAAAAAGGCAAGAGGTTATTTTTTGAATTTAATAAGAATGTTTCCTGAAGTGTCAGTATGTATTTTCAGTATTTTTATATTGTTTGCAGATTTGATGTTCTTTATTAATTTATTGTGATAAATTTCTCTGGTTATATTTGATGTAAGGTCAGGATGATTGTTTCCGTTAGAACATATTACATAATATGTTTGGTTCGCAGGTAGTAAGTTTATGCTTATAGTATTTATATCATTAAGTTCTATGAAATTGCTTTTCGGGTTAAATTTGTATAATTGATTATAAAAAGTGTATGTTACAGCATCAAGATTGTTTAGTATTATAGAACTTTTATTTAAGTTAAATTTTGCGTCTGTTAAATATTCATTTATAATATTATTGAGGTTTCCGGTTTTGAAACTAAATAATTCTTGATACTTTAAAATATTTGAAATATTAAATATTACAAATATTATCAATATAATTTGTTTTAAATTTTGAGAATTAATATAATTTATTGAACTGCATATTAGGATTATAAATATAGGAAATAGATATAGTGCAGTTCTACCTTCAAAAGGATAAATTTGTAATAAAGATGCTATGTACATGAAAAATATTGGGAGGATTAATAATTGATTTTTTTCATTTTTTAAATTTTTAGTACATATGAAGATTCCTATAAAAAATGTTAACAAATAAATAGTGCTGTTTAATAATGGTATTTCTTTAAAATAATAATTAATAGCGTTGTATATAATTGATATGAAAGATGAAGGGGCATAAATATTTATAAATCCTTTGTACCAAAATGATATTAGTCGTATATCGTAAGCAGAATGTTTTTGAGATAAATAAACTAGAATAAGATTAAATAAAAATGGGATTGTTAAAATTATATACTTTTTTATATTTGATTTAAAATCTTTATTGCTTGTTAGCACAAATAAAATGGTAATTATTGCAAAAATACTAGTAATAGAAAACCAGCTACACATAATATAAAAAAGAGATAATAGTATAATTTGAGTTTTTGTAATCTCTTTTAGATTTATAAAAAAATAACTAATTAAAACTATTATAAAAGTGCAAACATCGCTGCTATATTGTTTAAAATCTTGTGCAAAGTATATTAAGTGAATATTAAAGCAAAATAATAAATTACTAATTATTAAACAAATTTTATTATTTAAAAATTTTTTTGATAATAAGTAGAATGCTGGTATTGAAACAATTGAACAAATAAAAGGAATGATTCTAAGGCTTTGTACATGGTAGTTGGTAATAAATTTAAAAAAGTAAAGAATTAGTTGAGATAAAAATAAAAATAAAGGAGGAGCAGATTGTGCAAATTGTAATGGCATAAAAGAGTTTGTTAATGGTGCATTATATATATTTGTTAATAATGCAATTTCATCTGCCCAAAGCCATCTAAAATTAAGAAAATATTTAGTTCTTA
>UMEP01078650.1_pt1 | contig 43863 bp, 35 predicted proteins | sample 1964771 | NCBI WGS metagenome assembly UMEP01 (sample SAMEA4836022, study PRJEB28245) | human gut metagenome | biome: gut microbiome; material: fecal sample | place: Denmark | collected 2008 | reverse complement strand
TCCGCTGAAGCGAGGGCGTGGAAGCCAGCGCAAGACTTCCGTCCTTGTCATGGCCGAAAGCAGCCGGTCCGCTACGCCTCCTGCCAGAAAGTACAGTACGCCCAAAACTGTCGGGCATATAAAGATGCTGGTCATCGGCGATTTTAAGGCTTCCACCATCACGGGCAAGATAAAGACGGGGACGGACGGAAACGCCGATGTGACCACGGACGGGTTCAGCAGTTATGCCGCTCTTGAAAAGGACGGAGTGACAACCTCCCACCATGCCGTAGTTGCGGATGACAAAAAGAGTGTCGGGAAAGTTCTGCCTTGGGTGCACATTGCCATCAGCAATGCCAAAAGGAGCATACTGGACACGTACCATGACATAAAAGCAGAGTTCCTGCAACTCTACCTTAACGAGTTCGGTTATAAGTTCAACAGAAGGTATTTGGGCTTCAGACTCTTTGACAGGCTCGAACTTTGCGCATGTACGTATAGGGCGAACTTTAAACATCAAATTTATTGATTGGCAACTTGCGGACATTCATTTAAACTTATTCATTTACGGATAAAAAGTGGATTACTTTTGTGTCAAAAGTAACCGAGTTTTGAGTCAAAACTCAGTTACTTACAGTTTAAAAATAAAGTTTATTGTTTACCTCGCATAAGCCTTTTGTATGAAGATTCAAAATATTAATCTGTAAAATTAATTCCAATAAATATTACAATTTCATGGAACCCTAATTTTACGGCAAGCCGTTGTCAATAAAATACCCAAAACGTATAAGGCATAATAAAAATTAGGAGCATTGAAATCGAGATGTTGTGTACTGACATTCAAGTTATGCCTTATTGCAGGGCTAAGCCTAAATCTTACATTAAGATTTTCAACCTTTAGTTTATTTCTTTGACGTAATAATTAATAAAGTCAATAAGCCATAAGATTTAAACATACTGCATAGCAGGCTGGGAATATGCAATAACCACAGCCAGATTTATTTTTGGTAAGAACCAATAGAAACATCTTTTAACGCAAAAAACAGGAAAGTATCAGAGAAATATCATACTTTTGTAAAAACATAGGCCCATGAAAAAGCTAAATGTCATATTATCAATACTTGTTGCCGGCATTACGGTAACTTTTGCACAAGTGCCTTACAGACAAGGCACAAGCCAAGCGACGGACTCTTTGAAAATAATGGCAAACAATATGCGAACGACTTCATTTCGCATATTAAGCAAAGACGGCAAAGACTCCACGCGATACAAGCTAAAGGTGTACAAGATTGACAAGAATGCCGTAAAGATGCCTAAGTATGATGCCTTCAAAGAAAAGATGAAGAAAGAACCACTGGCTGGCGATTTATTGAAAGATGTTGTCGGAAACATTGTCAAATAACCAGACGCTAAAAATGGTGAGCTTAACTAAATCAGGCAATTATAATAGTTGTATCCAATAGCATAATAAATAAAAGGAGACCTCAACACTACAGATTTCTTGAAAATTAAAAGTGCGGTTGTGGCATGGCCACAACCGCACTTGCATGACTTGTTACTTATCGAAATGAAACCGTAAGACCAATCAAAAGTCCTTACGGTTTCATGTTTTTAATTACTTCCTTACGAACTTATAGCTCTTGGTGCTTCCGTCGGCAGCCTTTACAGTAGCAACATAAACTCCTGAAGGCAGGGCGGAAAGGCTTATCACATTAGCGTTGGCTGTACGCAATACACGGCCTGACACATCACTGAGTGCTATGCTCTTCACACCGTCTGCGGCACGCAGTTCGTTAGCAGAAATCACAACACCGGCATTTGAGTCTGTAACGGTAGAAATGCATGTCGGAGTCTTGTCTACATAGATTCCGATATTGTCAAGCAACAGGCAGTCTCCACTCTTAGTCCTCAGCCTTATGGCTATATAAATATCCTTTCCTGCATAGTCTGCCAGACTGATTCCGCGTGTCTTGGGTTCGATGCTTTCATCTTCAACAGTAAGAAGTTCAGTGAAACTTGCTGTATTGTCATCGCTCTCAGATACCATAATCTGGTAATCCTCAAGATACGTCTTATTGTACGAATAACCATCCCATACGAAATAGCTGTCAGGTCCGTCTATGCTAACCTGTGGCAGGATAAGCCATCTGTCGGCCTGGTCCGTACCGTTCAGCCATGATGTACCTGCCAACAGATATTCACCAAACACTTCATGTTCAACAATATTGAAAAGTCCCCAACCGTCTTCATTGAATTCTTCACCTGCCGCAGGACTAACCGTACCGCCATCCTCGGCACGGAATGTGAACTCTGCCGGCAACTGGCCGTCCTCAAAGTTCCAGAATTTAGCCGGCTTGCTTACCACTGTGAAGTCTTTCGTCAGCACATTGTTGTCAGCAATTCCTTCATTATCATTAACTACCTCGACTTTCAGCGTATGGTTGCCATCGCTCAGGTCTACCAGTACATCGTTAATTGTAATTTCCGTAAGAACCTGGGGACGTGCTACGGCTTCGCTTTCCTTAACCACTACGTCGTCAATGCTGACATTAATTTTGGCATTCACCTCGCTGATACCGCCATTGCCAATATTGAATTTTACATCCTTGCTACTGCTCTCACGCACGAAGTCGGGAACATTCTGCAAATCAGACAAAGCCAAATCGCCTGTCTCCGATTCAATCTTGTCGAACGAGACATCGTCGATGAGAATCAGGTTCTGGTTCTTCTCGCTGAATGCGTAGAATCCAAGGTAAATTGTCTGTGCCTTGTCAAAATGGATTATATTGACTGACTCACTATAAACGTCAACCGAGAACGGAGCATACTCAACAATCTTGTTGGTCATGGCCTCCGGAGTGGCTTCATTGCCCCAGTATACAGCCAGTTTCTCAGGATATGACTGTAAGTTGGAATACCAGAATTTAAGTACATAATAGCCGGGCTCAACATTTATCGGGTCAAGCATGGCCCAGTCGTTACCGTCATTGTTTGAGTCGTATCCATAAGAAAGGCAACCGTTTCCAGTGCGTGCCATATTATAGAATCCAGATTCTATGACTACGTCCCAAGTACCTTCGTCGTTGTTAAGGTTGTAGAACTTGAAGTCTTCCGTGTTCTCAGAAGCCTCGAATCCCATTGTGTACGGCACGTTCAGTGGTGCCTTATGCTTTACAGAAGTGTAGCAGGTATCGTTAGGATGGTCGATATCGTCAGGATGAGTAGCCCAAGCCTTTATGCTGTAAGTAGCCAGAGGAGTTGAGAGGTCGGCCTTAGCATTGAATGTGTATTCCATTGTCGCACCTGCAGCCAACGTTTCATTAACTGTTTCCGTAGCTATTTCCTTACCGTCTACGGCAAACGCAACATCAAACGAAGCCAGGTCAACACGGCCATTGTTGGTTATGGCAACCTTTACAGCCTCTTGTCCGAGTCCCATACCTGAAACGGGACTGATAATCTCAGAGACCTTCACGTCAACCGGATTTGCAATAGGCTCAACTGTAACTGAACAGATGTAAAGATAGTCCTTATACGCAGTCGAAGTTGCATGGAACGCAAAATGGAACGGTTCGCCAGCCTTTCCGTCATAAAGGAAATAGCCCGCCTGTTCGTTTTTCACAATGTTATCGTATGTGGCTTCCTTTTTTGTCATGTCGTCAACAGTATTACCTGTACCGGAGAACACTTCCATGCTCTCACCATAAGGACTGCCCACAAACGTGTACTTCACAATCAGCGTGCCAGTCTCAGTTGGTGTAATGGCAGGAGAAATAAGCCAATCGTCGCCACTATTGAAGTAATCGTACTTGTAGGCCACCTTTGACGGAGAGCCTTCCTCGTTGAAAAGCCATGTTGCTCCGTCGCTGTTCGCATCAACAACGGTCCAAGTATTAAACTCGTCAACCGTGTCGAATGTTGTCGAATAGATTGCATACGCATGCGCAGAAACAACCGACAACATCATTAATAACAAGAGTATTGATATTTTCCTCATAATTAATTCGTTTGGGTTTCACTTATAAACAGAACCATAACATTCCATAAGGCAGAACCCTTTAACCTTACAAAATATGTATAAAAAGTACTTCCAATGTGTAAAATTAATAAATTATCCTTGCACCTCATTATAAAGTGTAAGTATTCTATTTTAAATTAACACAAATACGTTAAATCCCCAAGATTAATCAATAAGACGCAACAATACAACCGTAAAATACGGTTACAATAAAACAGTAGGAATCATTTATCCAACAAAAATAAAAAACCAAATTCCTTTTATTTCGAATAATCGAAATTTTACCGTATCTTTGTGCCCAAATAAAATCTAACAAAATGAAAACATCCAAGACACTCTTCATGTCGGGCCTTATGTTGGCGGCCATAACACTGCCATGCAACGCCCAAACCAAAGACGGAGGCATATCAAAAGACATGCTCCAGGTGATCAAGCAGACACAACCGCGTACACCGACCGACCGCGCGTTGTTCAACGCCTTGGCGTCTAACAGTATCGACGCACTTGCCGTAAACCAGGCAAACCAGGGTGCTATTGACACATACTTCAGCGTTGAAACACCCAAACAGAGCATTACCGACCAGAAACAGAGCGGTAGATGCTGGATGTTCAGCGGCTTCAACGTACTGCGCTCGTCGTTTGCACAGCGCACAGACTCGCTCACCATCGAACTGTCGCACGACTACCTGTTCTTCTACGACCAGCTGGAGAAAGCCAACCTGTTCCTACAAGGTGTCATCGATTGTGCCGACAAGCCCATCGACGACGAACGCGTGCGCTTCTTCTTCAAGAGTCCTATTAACGACGGAGGTACCTACTGCGGCGTTGCCGACCTTGTGTCGAAGTACGGACTCATGCCCGCTGAAGTCATGCCTGAAACATATTCGAGCGACAATACAGGCAGAGTGGCAAGCCTGCTGAAGTCAAAACTGCGCGAATTCGGACTCAAACTGCGCGACATGGTAGCACAAGGCAAGAGCAAGGCCGACATCAAAGCAGAAAAGACAAAGATGCTGTCAGAGGTTTACAGAATGCTTGCGCTCACAATGGGCGAACCGCCTACCGAGTTCACATACGCCTTCAAGAACAAGGACGGACGCACCGTTACCGAGCCTAAGAAATACAATCCAATGACTTTCGCAGCCGAAATACTTGGCGACGCACCAGTAAAAGGCTCGTTCATTATGGTGATGAACGACCCGCGCCGCGAGTACTACAAGACCTACGAAGTTGAATACGACCGCCACACATACGACGGGACCAACTGGAAATACCTCAACCTGCCTATGGAAGACATAGCTAACCTTGCCGTAGCTTCGCTTAAGGACGGACGAAAGCTTTACAGCTCATACGACGTAGGCAAATTCCTCGACCGCAAACGCGGATACTGCGACGTCAACAACTACGACTACGGCTCGCTCTTCGGCACTACGTTCGGCATGGACAAGGCGCAGCGCATCATGACATACGACAGCGGCTCAACCCACGCAATGACGCTTACGGCCGTTGACCTGGACAAGGACGGCAAGCCCGTCATGTGGAAAGTCGAGAACAGCTGGGGCGGCAGCTGGGGCCAGCAAGGATGTCTGATAATGACAAACGAATGGTTCAACGAGTACATGTTCCGCCTCGTGGTAGACAAGAAGTACGTACCGGCAAAGACGCTGAAGCAATACGAGCAGAAGCCTGTAATGGTCATGCCAGAAGACCCGCTGTTCCTGCCGGACGAATAATAACATAAAGCCTTCATTTTAAATTCATCAAGGAGAACAAGCAAATGAGTACGGTAATATATCCTTCGCCTATATTCGGCCCCGTACACAGCCGCAGGCTCGGCATTTCGCTGGGCATCAACCTCATGCCGGCCGACGGCAAGGTCTGCACGTTCGACTGCATATACTGCGAATGCGGTTTCAACGCCGACCACCGGCCCAAGGCCAAACGGCCTACACGCGAGGAAGTGGCTGAAGCCCTGGAGCGGAAACTGGCCGAAATGGTTTCAGACGGCCAGCTGCCCGACGTGCTGACATTCGCCGGCAACGGCGAACCGACAGCCCATCCTGACTTCGGCGGAATCATCGACGACACAATCCGCCTGCGCGACAAGTACTGTCCGAAAGCGAAGGTATCTGTATTGAGCAACGCCACAAGGGCCATGCTGCCCGAAGTGCACAAGGCTCTTGAGCGTGTAGACAACAACATACTGAAGCTCGACACCGTAGACCAGGCTTACATCGAAAAGGTAAACCGCCCTACCTACCCCACTTACGACGTAAAGGAGGTTATCGAAGCTATACGCTCGTTCGGCGGCAAGGCCATCGTACAGACAATGTTCATGGGCGGAACTATGAACGGCGAGGACGTGGACAACACCGGCGAAGAATACGTCGGTCCGTGGCTTGAGGCAGTGAAATACATAAAACCGCGCAAAGTCATGATTTACACGATAGACCGCGAGACACCTGACCACGACCTGAAGAAGACATCGCCAGAAGTGCTCGACGCCATCCGCGACCGCGTAACGGCCTTAGGCATTGACTGTTCGGCAGCATATTGATTCAAATAAAAACATTACCGGCCGCCATGCCGCTTACCGTCATACAGTAAAGACGGTTGCAGCATGGCGGCTTTTTCATGCCTGACGGCCGGTAAAAGGAGAAAATCAGTCACACGGCATGTCAAGAAAACACGGGCATTCAGATAATTTGTAAAAACATTCTTTCCGTAATTCTCAATTTCTCCGTACTTTTGCACGGTTTTTAAGGAAAGGATAACACACTATGCCAAACATCAACGACATGACCGTAGGCTCGCCTACGCGCGACATTGTAAAGTTCGCCGTTCCGCTGATAGGCGGATACATCCTGCAACAAATGTACCTGATTATCGACGCGGCGATAGTAGGCCAGTTTATCGGAGTCAACGCGCTGGCGGCCGTCGGCGCCTCGTCGTCCATAATGTTCCTCATCATGGGCTTCTGCAACGGCTCGTGCGCAGGCTTTGCCATACCAGTGGCGCAGGAGTTCGGGGCGAAAGAATACTCAAAGATGCGCGCCTACGTGGCCAACGCCCTGCGCATAGTGGCGGTAATTGCGGTCGTAATAACAGCGGTCACGGCAATATTCTGCGAACACATATTAAAACTTGTCAACACGCCCGACGACATATTCCACGATGCCTACCTGTTCCTTCTGCTCAACTTCCTGGCCATTCCTTTCACCATGTCTTACAACATACTGGCAGGATTCATACGGTCGCTGGGCGATTCAAAACAGCCTTTCTACTTCCTTATAGCAGCATCGCTGCTCAACATTGCGCTCGACTTCATACTGATAATAGGCCTCGGCATGGGCGTTGAAGGCGCAGGAATAGCCACGATGACGGCACAGGCTTTCGCCTCGGCGCTGTGCTTGACCTACATAAGGAAACACCTGCGCATACTAATACCTACTGGGGGCGAGCGGGCGTATGACGACAAGAAGACAGGCCGCCTGCTGATGAACGGCATACCTATGGGCATGCAATTCTCGATAACGGCAATAGGCGTAATAATGCTGCAGAGCGCCAACAATGCGCTTGGAACGGCCTATGTGGCAGCGTTCACCGCGGCGATGCGTGCCAAATACCTCTTTACCTGTGTGTTCGAGAACATCGGCGTGGCCATGGCAACCTACTGCGGACAGAACATAGGGGCGCAGAAAATCGAGCGGATAAGGCTCGGAATATGGTCGGCAATAAAGATAACGGCAGTGTATTTCGTATTCACGATAATCGTAATATACCCCTTCGCTGACGATATGATGCTGCTTTTCGTAAAGTCGGGCGAACATGGAATCATCAACAACGCCGCCCTTTACATGCGCCTGTCAAGCTATTTCTTCCCGGCATTGGGACTGCTAACCATCTTGAGATACAGCCTGCAGGGCCTCGGGTTCTCCAACCTTTCAGTGTTGTCAGGCGTCATGGAGATGATAGCACGCTGCGGAGTGAGCCTCTGGCTGGTGCCGGCGTTCGGCTTCCTCGGCGTGTGCTACGGCGACCCCACGGCCTGGGTGGCTGCCGACCTGTTCCTCGTCCCTGCCGTATACTTTGTCTACAAAAAGCTTAAAAGCAAAATAAACCGGCAAGGGTAAAACGCAAAAGGGCGGAAACAAGATGTACACCATGTCTTGTTTCCGCCCTTTCCAAAATACTGGTTCTGTCAGTCTTATACTTTATTTACTCCTTCAGCATATCTTTCCACACCTTCCTGAGGCGCTCAACCAAAGGCTTGACCTTTACCGTAGCATTGCGTCCATTTTTGACATCAACACCTTCAGCTACAAGGACAGGTTCCCTGTCACCTCCTCCGGGCAAGCCAACAGGCTCATCCATTGCCTGCCCGCCGCCATCAAGGGCAACATCCGTACCAACCGGCTCAACTCTGCCGGCAGCCGTCCCGTCGTCCTTGCCTGTGTTTACAGTAATCTCTATATCGTCAGGATTCTGTTTTTCCGCTTTTTTGCCGCCCTTTCCTGAAGAGTAAAGTTTCTTTATCAACTCATGGTAATGCTCGCTATCGTCGACCACGTACTTATCATTTACGCGGACAAAGCCGTCGTTCATGTCGTCAAGCCCTGTGGCAAGTATGGCTATCTTGGCGTCATTTTCAAGTGTGTTGTCGTCTGAAACGCCCCATATCACCTCAATCTGCGGCGACAGCTCGTCCATGAAATCGTCTATTTCCTGCAGCTCGTCAACAAACAGCGGATTGTCCTTGCTAGTGTAAATGTTGAACAGTATGCGCTTGGCCTTGGTTATGTCACTGCCGTAAAGCAAAGGCGAATCAAGGGCGTCTATTATGGCTTTCTCCACACGGTGCTCGCCACCGGCACGGCCTATGGCCATTATCGCACCGCCGCCGCTCTTCATTGTCGACTCGACATCACGGAAGTCAAGGTTTATGTCGCCCTCAATGGTTATCAGCTCAGATATGCTCTTGACGGCGTTGCTCAATATGGTGTCGGCCCGCTTGAACGCGTCCTTCACGGAAATTCGTGAATCTGAATATATGTCGCACAGGCGTTCATTGTTGACTATGAGCAGCGCATCCACATTCTTGCGCATCTCCTCTACACCCTTCAGGGCCTTGATTATCTTCTTCTCCTTCTCGAAATAGAACGGTATCGTCACCACGCCGATGGTCAGCATACCCATTTCCCTGGCTATCGAGGCCACCACGGGACCGGCACCGGTGCCCGTGCCACCGCCCATTCCGGCAGTTACAAACACCATCTTAGTCTCGTCGGAGAGCAGTTTATGCAGCGCATCCATGCTCGACTCAGCCTCCTTGCGCCCCTCTTCGGGCACTCCGCCGACACCGAGGCCCGTATTACCGAGAAGCACCTTGACGGGGACGGGCGACTTGGCAAGCGATTGGCTATCGGTATTGCATACGGCGAACGTCACGTCGCAGATGCCCTCCTGGTACATATTGCGCACCGCGTTACACCCGCCACCGCCAACGCCTATGACCTTTATTATCCTTTTCGTCATATCGACGGGGTCGCCGAAATCTATTACTCCGTGTCTTGTACTATCCATGTCTGAACTTTTTTCAAAAGCGGCACCACCGTACGCGGGGCGCTACACCGCCATATCCGTTGCAAAGATAACCAACTTTTCCATTATGCCAATGCGCCGGCAAGGCTTGCAGACGAAAAAACATCAAAGATAATCATAATTTTAATAAAATAATGGATTACTTTTGCAGCATGGATTACACGGAGGGGAAACAACAGGAAGCCGAAAGACTGGCGGAGGAACTGAGCCTTACGGTAAAGCGGCTGCACAGCATGGGGCGCTACGACCTCATGCTGCAGGCAATAACCGTGCCCTTGCTCGAACAGTTGCAGATTGAGGCCGCCAGGACAAGGCTCAGCCGACTGGTGATAACAGCCGACTTCCGCTTCATCCTAGCCGACTATAACAAGGAAATAACCCTCACCCCCGTACACAAGGCCATCTACATATTATTCCTTGACCACCCTGAAGGGATTGAGTTCAAGGACCTGTCCGACTACCGTGACGAACTGCTCGCGATTTACAGCAAAATAACGCCGGGCACCGATCCGGCAAAGATTGAGGAGACGGTAAACCGCCTGACCGACCCTACCGACAACGCAATAAACGAGAAATGCTCAAGAATAAAGGCTACGTTCGGCTGCATGATGGACAAGTACACGCTAGACTACTACATGATAAGCAGCCACACTACAAAGCACTTCAACAGCTCGTCGCGAGTGTGGTTCAAGCGCCTGAAGCTGATCACCCTGCCCCGCGAACTTGTGAGAATGGACTTCCGGCCTGCAGCTGCCTCCTCAGTGACACTACCCACAGGCGGCAACAGTCAGAACGATTAGCACGCCAAGGAGTACAAAGTATAACACATTGGTAACCAGCACATTACGACATACGTTACAAAAGGCCGTGTTTTGCAATGCAAAACACGGCCTTTTACACTGCAAAAGGTAACCTTTTGCAGCATGAAAGACCACATATTGGAAACACAAAGAAAAGCGGCAATAGATTTTTTAACAAAATGGGCGGCAATAATTTCAGTAATAACGGCTTTTTACTTATCTTTGCCCATGATACGGAATACCTTCACTACAAGGGCATGGCCGTGCAAAACAGACTATACCAAATAACTCTTATATCATGAGAAAAATACTAATATTACTGCTGACCGTCATAGCCATGACGGGATGCGACAACAAGAAATCGGCTGAAGAGCTTTTTAAGGAGACATCATCGGGCGTTGTAGTGGTGCTGAACGAGTATTACTACGAACTGAAGCTGCCAAACGGCAACTCGCTATACTTCACCGGACTTGACGAGGAAGGCGACATAACGGGGCTTACGGCCGAGGTGAACGAGGCTAAGGCGAACCGCAGCATGCTGACGGGCACTGCCTTCTTCGTAGACGACAAGGGCACGCTGATGACCAACAGGCACGTGGCAGCCCCGGCAATAGACGCCGTGACGGCACGCCGCAGCATGATAAACATAATGAAAGCCATGAAACTGTACTTCGCCGAGGCCATGAGCACGCTGTCCGACCAGTTCGACGTACTTGAGAGCCAGAAAAGCTCGTGCTCGTATGTTGACTTCTACGGATACATGCACGTGGACCAGGAGAGGCTGGCTGAAATAAACTCGCAGCAGACGGAACTGAGGCGGCAGTACAACCTGCTGAGCCAGTCGAGCGACGAGATTGACAGCAACATAGACCCGGAGGGCATAAAAATACAGGCCGTATGTGAGCTTGGCATAGCCTACAACGACACCTACGTTACGACGGACAAGGACTTTATCGACAAGAACCCGTGCGTGGTTACGCGCACGTCTGACAAGGAGGACGTAGACCTGGCACTGATACAGCTGAAGAACAAGAAGACACCCGAGGGCGCGCACATATTCAAACTGCGCGGCGAAGGCGGCAACGGCAACTTCCTGGACGGACTGCTTGGCGGCAACGGGGCAGACGAACCGCTGAAGATAGACCAGCAGCTGTACATGATAGGCTACAACGCCGGACTGGTGCTTGCCAACACCAAGCAGGGAATAAAGGTGCAGATGACAAGCGGCAAGATAACGCAGCTGCCCGACGGACAACGCCTGCTGTACAGCATACCGACGCTGCAAGGCTCGAGCGGAAGCCCCGTAATAGACGAATACGGCAACCTCGTGGCCGTGAACTTTGCAAAGCTCGGCACTACGGACAACTTCAACTTCGGCATTCCCGAAGAGCGGATAAAGGAGTTCCTGAAACGATAAGATACCGTAACAGCATCTTACAGGAGCGGCAATAAGACCGCCGCATGAAATAAGAAGAAACATAAACGGCCGTTTTCACGATGAAAACGGCCGTTTACTATTTTGTTACCACATCTTGCTAATCAAGCCGAGCTTGGTTGCATCGATGAATTCCTCTATGTGGCGTATCTCCGGACCGTCAGGCACCTGCTCGCGTACCTGGCGCACGGCGTCGAAAACGCTCGTCTGCCCGTGGAACACCAGTCGGTAAGCGTTGGCTATATGGTCCTGCACCTTCTGAGACACGCCATGGTTAGTCAGGATGGTCGCGTTGATGCCGCCATACTTTACGGGGTTGTCGCTGGCGATGATGTAAGGCGGAACGTCGCGGCTCAGGCGGCATCCGCCCTGCACCATAGAGCCTCGTCCTACGCGTACGCCCGCATTGGCAATCACGTTTGACGAGAAGATAACGGCGTTCTCAATCTCGCAGTCGCCTGCTATCTTAGTACCGTAACCGAACACACAATCGTCGGAAATCTTTGTATCGTGAGACACATGGACACCCTCCATGAAGGAGTTGCGGTTGCCTATGGTAGTCTCTCCGCTGCAAAAAGTGGCACGGTTGATAACTACATTCTCGCGGAACGTATTGTCGTCGCCGATAACCAGCGTAGACGCGTCGCCGCAATAGTTGAAGTCTTGAGGCACGGCGCCAAGCACTGTGTTCTGGTAAACCGTGTTGCCACGTCCGAGACGCGTTCCGTTCATTATGCTGACGTACGGATAGATAACGCAGTCGTCGCCGATGACAACATCGCCCTCTATATATGCGAAAGGATAAATCGTAACATTTTTTCCTATTTTCGCCTTTGGGTCTATTTCTGCTTTTGGACTTATCATAACTTTAATTCATTTTATGCCTTACATTTAATCCCTTCCTCCGCCGAGTGCATAATACAGATTGACGACAGCCTGCATCTTATAGAAGTCGTCCTGCACCTTTGACAATTCTGCATTGAGCAGCGACTGTTGGGCCGTTATGACCTCAAGATACGTACTGCTACCCATGCTGAACAAGTCCTTGGTGTATTCAACATTCTTGGTCAGGCTCTCTATCTGCTTCTGCTCCAGCTTGCTCTTCTCGTCAGACGAGTTGTAGAGTACAAGGGCATTGCTGACCTCGCTTCCGGCAGCAAGCACCGCATTCTGCCATGTGTTGTAAGCCTGCTCCTGCTGTGCCTTGGCAACCTTGAGTCCGGCTATAAGCTGTCCGTTCTGGAATATGGGCTGTACAAGGCTTCCAACTGCACTGAGCAACCACTTACCAGGGTTGACGATACCTCCACCGCCGTTGTTGGTAAACGCGCCGCTGGCACTTATAGAGATGTTCGGATAAAACTTAGAACGTGCAGTCTGTACGTCATAGAAGCACTGTGCAAGCGCCATCTCGGCATAATGCACGTCGGGACGGTTGTTAAGCATCTGGATGCCAACACCCGTACTGAACTCCGTAGGCAACGACTGGTCTTCCAGCTTGCCGCGCCCTATGGTTTGGGCCGGCTGACCCAGCAGCAGTGAAAGCGAGTTCTCGGTTTCACGAATCTGGCGCTTCAGGTCGGCAGCCTGTGCCAATACTGAATAATAGTTGGCCTCAGCACTCTGCACGCTGGTCTCTTTAGCCATGTTGAGATCCTTCTGCAGCTTCATCATATCCCATGTGTCCTTGGTCAGACTGGTCATGTTGTCTACAATTTCGAGCTGCTTGTCAAGCATCATCAGCGTATAATAAGCATTGGCTATGTTGGCTATCAGGTTGGTCTTTACCACAAGCTGGTAGTCCTTTGTTGCCAAAAGTGCCATCTGTGCGCTACGCTTCTGGTTCAGAAGGTTACCGAAAAGGTCGATGCTCCAGCTTGCGTTAACCGGCAGCGAATAAGTCTTTGTTGCCTTGCTTCCGTCCCATGAAGATATGGTTCCCTGCGGAGAGAACGTGAACGAAGGAACGAATGCCAACTTGGCAACGCTCAGCTGCGCTTCAACCATTTTCACATTGAGTGCGGCATTGAGCAGGTCTGTATTGTGGGCAAGCCCTTGCTCAATAAGAGCCTGCAACTGCGGGTCGGTAAACACACTGCGCCACGGCAGGTTACCGAAACTTGTAGTATCGGTTACAGCCAGAGTGTCAGTGTTAGAAGTAACGTCGCGCACAAGTCCTGTGGTATTGACCTCAGGGCGTTCGTACTTCCCGTAGATTCCGCAGCTGCTCAAAAGGGCAGCGGCGGAAATCATTATCAATATATTCTTACTTTTCATTACTGTTGTTCATTTTTCGTATTATCAATCCTACGAGTGTACTGCAACAACTCGGTGTCAACAGCAGCCTTGTCATCGTCAAACTCAAGCGGCCTTACCTTCTCCTGCAAATACTGGAATATATAGAAGAGAGCCGGAACGACCAGAAGCTGGCAAATCATACCGATAAGCATACCGCCGATAGCGGCCGCACCAATTGTCATGTTTCCGTTGTAACCTACACCAATAGGTATGAGCAACGGGGCAAGACCGATAATCATGGCCAACGAGGTCATCAAGATAGGACGCAGACGGGCGCTTGCACCAAGAACCGCAGACCATGACAAGTCCATACCCGTACGTCGGCGTTCAAGGGCGAACTGTACGATAAGGATGGCGTTCTTGGCCAAAAGTCCGATAAGCATGATAAGCGCAATCTGCATGTAAATGTCGTTGTTCTTTCCGAACAGGTCGGTGAATATGAACGCACCTGCAATACCGAACGGTATGGACAAGATAACCGACAACGGAACGAGGTAGCTCTCGTACTGCGCACTCAGAATCAAGTACACGAAGGTAAGACAGAGGGCGAAGATGATCATCGTCGAGCTGCTCGACTCCTGCTCGGAACGTGTCAGACCGGAGAACTCGTAACCGAAACCGGTCGGCAACGTCTGGCTGGCAACTTCCTCGACGGCACGGATTGCGTCACCAGAAGAGTATCCGTCGGCTGCGGTAGCGTTGACGTCAATAGAGGTAAAGAGGTTGAAACGGGCAATTTCCTGCGGTCCGTAAACCTTCTTCATTGAAACGAACTCGTTGATAGGAGCCATTCCGTTGCTTGTACGCACATAAATATTATTCATGCTCTTCAAATCTTCGCGCATCTTCGGGTCTGCCTGTATCATTACACGGTAGAGCTTACCGAAAGAGTTGAAGTTAGAAGCATAAAGACCTCCGTAATAACCTTGCATGGCAGTAAGCACCGTATTTGGGTCGATACCACTCTGCTTACACTTGGCAACATCGACATCAATCATGTACTGCGGATACTCAGAATTGTAAGAAGTCATTGCCGTTGCTATTTCCGGACGCTTGTTAAGCTCGGCCAGGAAGTTCTGAGTAATCTTGAAGAAGTTGTTCACATCACCTCCGGTACGGTCGAGCATTGAGAACGTCAGACCGTTGGTTGCAGAGAAACCTTGCACCATAGGCGGCTGGAAGGCCAATATCTGGGCACCCTTGATGGAAGCTGTCTGCTTGTAAATCATGGCAAGCACCATCTGTGAACCCATGCTGTGGACATTGAAGTACTTCATGAAGCCTTCTTCCTTGTCGCGGTCTTCGAACGACTTCAGCTTGATAACGAACGTACCCTGGTTAGAGCCTTGTCCTGAAATGAAGTTGTAACCGGTGATACGCAGACGGTTCTCGATAGCCGGGTTGGTTGCAAGCATGGAGTCAACCTGGTCCATTACCTCATTTGTCTTTTCAAGAGAAGTACCAGGAGCGGTTGACACCGTACAGAACACGGTACCAGTATCCTCGTCGGGCACGAGACCGGTCTTGGTGTTCATCGCAGTAAATACAAGGGCTGCAGCTCCTATTACTACTGCTATGATTGCGATTACAGGCTTCTCAACCAACTTGCGTACACTCTTGGTGTACTTGTCCTGAACCTTTCCATAGGCACCGTTGAAGGCTGCATGGAAGCGGTCTATGAAAGACATCTTACGTGCAGAGCCGTCCTCGTTCTTCGGTTTCAGCAATATGGCGCAGAGCGCAGGTGAGAGCGTCAACGCGTTGATAGCTGAAATCACGATTGAGATAGCCATCGTTATACCGAACTCCTTGTAGAACGTACCAGACGTTCCGCCGATGAACGACACAGGAATGAACACGGCCGACATCACAAGGGTAATTGAAATGATGGCTCCGGAAATTTCATTCATCGCGTCAATCGACGCCTGGCGGGCCGACTTGTAACCAAGGTCGAGCTTGGCGTGGACGGCCTCGACGACGACTATCGCGTCGTCGACGACTATCGCGATGGCCAAGACTAACGCCGAAAGCGTAAGCAGGTTGAGCGAGAATCCGAACAAATAGAGGAAGAAGAACGTACCAACCAACGACACGGGCACCGCGATAAGCGGGATGAGCGTCGAGCGGAAGTCCTGCAAGAAGATGTAAACCACGATGAACACGAGTACGAAAGCCTCGAACAAGGTGTGTACAAGGTCGTTCATTGAAGCGAAGAGGAACTCGGTAACGTCCTGCATGTACTCGATTTCCACACCCGGAGGCAACATCGTGCGCTGGTCGTCAATAACCTTCTTGATGTCGTTTACAATCTGAGTCGCGTTAGAACCAGCGGTCTGGGTCACCATCATCATGACCGCGGGCTGTCCGTTAACCTTTGAGGTTACGCTGTAATACAGACCACCAAGCTCGACTTTGGCCACATCCTTGACACGGATGGTGTTGCCGTTGGCGTCGCTCGTGATGACCATGTTCTCGAACTCTGTAGGAGTTTGCAGACGGCCCTTGTAACGTATGGTGTATTCGTACTGGTTGTCGCTCTGTTCACCGAACTTACCCGGGGCAGCCTCGATGTTCTGCTCGGCAAGAACTGCTGATATGTCTGACGGCATGAGGCCGTAGTTCTTCATCTTGATAGGGTCGAGCCAGATACGCATAGAATACGTCTTGGCACCCATAACCTCACAGTCGCCCACACCGCTTACACGCTTGATTGCGGGGATGATGTTGATGTCGGCATAGTTCTGGAGGAACTTCTCGTCGTATCTTTCAGGGTCGCCCTTGATGGCCATAAGGAGCACGGTCGACGTCTGTCGCTTCTGCACGGTGACACCCGCCCTTGTTACTTCGGCAGGCAGCAGCGCCGAGGCTTGCGACACACGGTTCTGCACGTTCACCTGGCACATGTCGGCGTTCATGCCCTGGTTGAAGAATACAGTAATGTTGGCCGAACCTTCGTTGGTTGCGGTCGAGGTCATGTATGTCATGCCTTCAACACCATTGATTTGCTCTTCCAGCGGCACGATAACCGAGTTGAGCACGGTCTGGGCGTTGGCTCCCTGGTAATTGGCGCTCACGCTCACGGTAGGCGGCGCAACGTCAGGGTACTGCTCGATTGGCAGCGACACCAATCCGATAAGACCCAGGATGACTGTCAGGATTGAGATTACCGTCGACAGCACCGGGCGTTTTATAAAGTTGTCTAATCTCATTGTTTTATATTTTTAATGACAAGTTTACCAATGACAGGCAAACAGGAAGTTATCATATTCCCTGCGGCGGGCAAGGTTGTCCCTGCCTAATGCACGCACTATGGCGGCTGCCGGCCTGTCTGTTTACCGGAACATTACTTTGTAAGGTCTTCCTTAAGTTTGTTCAAGTCGTTCTGATGAGCGCCCATCTGGCTTGTCTTCTTCAGTTTCTCCTGATACTGGGCCTCGGTTATAGGAGTAATCTGCATACCGTCCTTAAGAGTTGTAATGCCTTGCACTACGATGCGGTCGCCGGCCTTAAGTCCGCTTTCTATGATATAGTTCTTTCCGTCGTTGTCCGGATTTATGGTAACACTGGTGTACTTGACCTTATTGTCCTTGCCCAGAACGTATACGAAATAGCGGTCCTGCACCTGTGCAACGGCATCCTGCGGAACAACGATTGCATTGGAAGAAGCGTGTGAAACCACGATGTAGCCTGAACCGCCGCTCTTAAGAAGCTGCTCGGGATTGGGGAAGTCTGCACGCATTGAGACTGAACCTGTAGACTGGTCGATAACTCCGCTCACTGCAGCGACCTTACCTTCATGGTTGTAGGTAGTACCGTCGGCAAGCTGGAGCTTAACTGGAGGATATTCGCTGATGGCAGCATGTATTCCGCCCTTTTCCTTTGTCATGTCAAGAAGGTCTTTCTCGGTCATAGAGAAATAAACCTGCATTGTGCTGATGTTAGAGATTGTTGTAAGCGGCTCGGCACTTGACGAGCTAACCAACGCACCCACACGGTAAGGCAGGTCGCCCACAACGCCGTTTGCAGGACTGGTTACATAGCAGAAGTCAAGGTTCTGTTTTGCTGAAACATAATTGGCCTTGGCCTGTGCCAATGCAGCCTGCGCGTTCTCGTACGCATTTCTTGACGACTGCAGCTCGTATGTACCTATTACATTGTTTGCAAACAACTTCTGGTTGTTCTCATAAGTCAGTTTCGACGTGCTCAACTGGGCCTGGGCCGAATTGACAGCAGCCTTGGCCTGGCGGACTGCTGCCTGGTAAGTTACGTTGTCAATCTCAAAAAGCAGTTGTCCTTTCTTTACCACCTGACCTTCCTTAACACAAAGTTTCGTTATGAATCCTGAAATCTTCGGACGGATCTCAACGTCCTGCACGCCTCTGATTGTTGCAGGATAAGAAGTCTGCAACTCCGTGCTTTGCGTTTCGATAGTCCTTACGGCATACTCGTTGTCGCCCATCTTACCTTTCTGTCCGCCACACGAGGCGAACAAGGCAGCAACAGCTGCAAGTAATAAAAATCTGTTCTTTTTCATACCTTGTTTTCTCAAAATATTTAATTATTCGTAATTGTCGACTATGCTGGTAGGCCAAAGCAAATTTGAAAACTATTTGACCCAACACGGTTTTCGGCGTGCAAATTTACATATTAATAATCATATTTACTACCGGTCTAAATGATAATTATCGTGTTTTAACTTAAATTGATTGAAGTCGGCGAACACTCAAGTTTTTTAATTAAGTTTGTGTAGCAAATATATAAGGTGAACCTATTGGCCGACAAAATACGGATGGTCGTATGTACTTAGCAGTGGTTTTGAACATAAATGAGCGACAAAAAGAACATTGTTACCGATAGTAAACCATGCCGATGGCGCATGCATCAAACCACAAGCGGCAGGAATACCGTTATAAGAAAAATAAGAATGACGGACTGAAAAACAGACCACATCCATGATGCCTAACATGCACCGGCACAGTGAAACGCCATGACAGTATAGTCTTTTGACCATCCGGCAATCAGACTTGACTGGGTAAAGAGTGCCTCATCTTTTAACCCAAGCCGCTTAACCGGCAGGGAATTGTCAGCCCAATGCAAACATCTGATTACAAGGCAGTTACAAGCTTGTACAACGATTCACTAGCGCAGCTCCTGCAAAAGGTGGCTTTTTACCCTGCAAAAGGTAACCTTTCGTAAGGCAAAACATGGCATATTGGTTTAAGCCCGGTAAACGGCTGCCGCAACACCGGCTGAAAGGCCAACTATCAATACGCCCTAAACGGACTCCGGCGGACATGCACCGCCACAAAAACAAGCAATCCCCCGCACAGGCAACATTGCCTATGCGGGGGATTGCGTCATATCATGACGCCTGCGCAAGGTCAGGCCAGCCCCATCTGACGGGCTTTTTCGACAAGCAAGGCCATGAGCGGCTCACGCTCGTTGGGCACGCGGTTGTCGAGCACTGCGTCTTTGAGTGTCTTCTTAAGTTCGCCCACCTCGCGCGAAGGTTTCAGGTTAAACATCTCCATTATCTCCGTACCGTCGATACAGGGTTGCAGCAGACGCTTGTAGTCTTTTTCCTTCAGGTCGTGCAGTTTGGAGCGCACAATGCGGAAATTCTCGAGGAAATGCTTCTTGCGCACCTCGTTCTTGCTCGTTATGTCGGCCTCGCACAGGGTCATCAGGTCGTCTATGTCGTCGCCGGCATCGTTGAGCAGGCGGCGCACGGCGCTGTCTGTCACCACCTCGTCGGCAATGACTATCGGGCGCATGTGCAGGTCGACGAGCTTCTTCACATACTTCATCTTGGCATCCATGGGCAGCTTGAGGCGTCGGAATATGTCGGGCACCATCTTGGCTCCGATGAAGTTGTGGTTATGGAACGTCCAGCCCACGGCGTTGTTCCACCGCTTTGTCTTGGGCTTGCCTATGTCGTGCAGCAGCGCAGCCCAGCGCAGCCACAGGTTGTCGGAGTGGCGGCTCACGTTGTCGAGCACCTCGAGCGTATGGTAAAAGTTGTTCTTATGCGCTCGTCCGTTACGCGTCTCCACGATGTCCAGGTTTGTCAGTTCGGGCAGTATCCGTGCCAGCAGGCCGCAACGGTGAAGGTCGACAAACCCCTTGCTGGGCGCGGCGGTCATCATTATCTTATTCAGTTCCTCTTGTATACGCTCACCGCTGATTATCCTTATGCGGTCGGCGTTGCGCATAAGCGCGTCAAACGTCTCGTCCTCGATGAAGAAGTTGAGCTGCGTTGCGAAACGTATGCAGCGCAACATGCGCAACGGGTCGTCAGAGAAAGTGACGTCCGGGTCGAGCGGAGTCCGTATTATGCCGTCCTCGAGGTCTGCCAATCCGTCGAACGGGTCGACAAGCTCGCCGAAGCGCGGCCCGTTAAGGCATACGGCAAGGGCGTTTATCGTGAAGTCGCGGCGGTTCTGGTCGTCCTCCAGCGTACCGTTCTCCACCACCGGCTTGCGCGAGTCGTGGCTGTAACTCTCCTTGCGCGCGCCAACGAACTCAACCTCCATGTCCTTGTACTTGACCTGCGCCGTGCCGAAATTGCGGAACACCGAGATGTGCGCCCGCCTGCCGAGCTGCTCTTTCAGCGCCTCGGCAATGCGTATGCCGCTGCCCACAACCACCACGTCGATGTCGTTAGAAGGGCGTTCGAGGAACAAATCGCGTACGTAACCGCCTACGACATAGCACTCGAGCCCTAACGAGTCGGCAGCCGATGATATTTTATGGAATATGTCTTTATCGAGTAATTGCGCCAAATCGGCGTCGGATAATAACTTCATAACCAATAAATCAATAATTTGATACGTGGCTGCAAAAGTACGAAAAATTTGCTTATTTTTGCACAGGATTTGTATCATCTTTGTCAAATAATCAAACAAAGGAATTATGAAAACAAGAAACTTGACCGCAATATTGGCCGTAACGGCCATGCTTTTTCTTGCAAGCTGCGGCGAAAACTCAATAGAAAGACAAGCCGGCGAAATGCTGGAAAAGGCGCAGACTGAATTCAAGGGAGGCGACTATGCCAAGGCGATAGCGACCATCGACTCGCTGAGGAAGAAATTCCCCAAAGCCATTGAGGCGCGCAAACAGGCGCTGAAGCTTTACCAGGAAGTCGAACTGAAGCGCGCCGAGCTTCAGGTGCAGAACGCAGACACCGTGCTGCAACGCGTGGAAAAGGAGTACCAGGAGCTGAAAAGCACCGTAGACCAGCTAAGGAGCAAGGGCGAGGCTACGGCTGAACAGCTAAGGAACGTTAACCTGATGAGGGTGAAACGCGACTCGCTGAAGACAATATTCGACGTCGAATGCGCCAAGATAAAATACATAAAGAAGAAAATGGAGGAATAAGCCGCCGGCGTTACCGACGCCGGACAACCGGCCGCCAAGCCTGCAAAAAGCACGGCACGGAATACCGGCATGCGGAAAAACTTTAACTTCTTTAACTCCTTAAGCTTCTTTAACTCCTTAAATATATATATCTTTGCACCGTCAAATAAGGACTTATGGCAAAAGACACTTCAAAAACTGAAGAACAATTCAGGATGGCGATGGCTGAATGCCGCTCGCTCTTCGAGAAAAAGCTGCACGACTACGGCCCCTCGTGGCGCATACTGCGCCCGTCGTCGCTGACTGACCAGCTCTATATCAAAGCCAAGCGCATAAGAAGCCTTGAGGTGAAAAAGGAATCGCTTGTCGGCGAAGGCATCAAGCCCGAATTCATTGCCCTGATAAACTACGGCATCGTAGGCCTGATACAGCTCGACAAGGGCTATACCGACCAGCCCGACATGACAAGCGCTGAAGCCATGGAACTGTATGACGCCTTCGCAGGCAAGGCTCTGCAACTCATGCTCAGGAAAAACCACGACTACGACGAGGCGTGGCGGTCAATGAGGGTCAGCAGCTACACAGACCTGATACTTACGAAGATACTGCGCGTCAAGGAAATAGAAGACCTCAACGGAGCGACGCTCGTATCTGAGGGCATCGACTCCAACTATATGGACATAATAAATTACGCCGTGTTCGGAGTGATAAAACTAAGTTTTGAATAAATGGGCGCGAAGAAGAAAGTCACAATAGGGCTGTGCGTCAACCTGTGCCGCCTGGTCGTTTCGCTGACGTTCATCTTCTCAGGCTACGTCAAGGCAATCGACCCGCTCGGCACGCAATACAAGCTGCAAGATTACCTTGAAGTAATGTCGCTGGCACCATACGTCCCCGACTATCTTACGCTCCTCGCATCTGTATTGCTCGGCGGATTCGAGTTCAGCCTGGGCGTATTCCTGTTGTTCGCCATACGCCGCAGGCTGGTCACAAGGCTTACACTCCTTTTCATGGCCGTAATGACTCCGCTCACGCTGTGGCTGGCAATCAGCAATCCGATAAAGGACTGCGGCTGCTTCGGCGACGCGGTAGTGCTCACCAATTGGGAGACTTTCTACAAGAACATCGTCCTCCTGGCAGCAACAATAGTGCTGGTAATGCGTCCGCCGATGATGCCCAAGTTCATAAGCCGTACCAACCAATGGATTGTAATCAACTATACAATACTTTTCATCCTGGTTTCCAGCGTGCTTAGCCTGTACACCCTGCCTACGTTCGACTTCCGTCCCTACCACATCGGGGCGAACATAAAGAAAGGGATGGAGATACCCGAAGGCGCCCCGCTGCCCGAATTCGAGACAACATTCATACTCGAAAAGGACGGACAGCGCAAGGAGTTCACGATAGACAACTACCCCGACTCCACATGGACGTTCATTGACAGCAAGACCGTACAGACAGTCGAAGGCTACGTGCCGCCCATCCACGACTTCTCGATACAGGCGACCGACAGCGGCGAAGACATAACCGACAGCGTGCTCAGCTACAAGGGCTACTCGTTCATCTTCGTTTCACCGCACCTGGAGCAGGCCGACGACACGAACTTCGGCGAGATAGACGGAATATACGAATACTGCGTCGAGCACAAATACCCGTTCTACGCACTTACTGCAAGCACCGACAAGGGCATACAGTTCTGGCGTGACATAACAGGAGCTGAATACAACTTCTACAACACCGACGAGACGACGCTGAAGACCATAATAAGAAGCAACCCCGGACTGCTGCTGCTCAAGGACGGCACGATAATCGGCAAATGGAGCCACAACGACCTGCCTGAACTTGACGAGAAATCGCCCGCGCTTGAAAAAACCGAATACGGCACGATGCCTGAGAACTCGGTAACAAAGAAAATATCAAAGATACTGCTCTGGTACATCCTCCCGCTGCTGTTGCTGGCATTCGCCGACCGCACATGGCAGTTCACGAAATGGATACGAAAGAAAGAACATTCTAACAAAATATATCAACTTTTAAAAGGCAAAAAGAAAATGAGAAAGAAAATTGTAGCAGGTAACTGGAAAATGAACATGAACCTGCAAGACGGTATCGCTCTTGCAAAAGAACTCAACGAAAAACTTACAAGCGAAAAGCCCAACTGCGGTGTCATCATCTGCACACCGTTCATACACCTTGCAAGCGTAGCACAATTCCTCAACCAGGACATCATCGGACTCGGTGCCGAGAACTGCGCCGACAAGGAGAAGGGTGCATACACAGGCGAAGTATCAGCTGAGATGGTTAAGAGCACAGGCGCACAATACGTAATACTCGGCCACTCTGAGCGCCGCGGATACTACGCTGAAACTCCTGAAATACTGAAAGAGAAAGTGCTCCTCGCACTTAAGAACGGCCTGAAAGTAATATTCTGCATCGGCGAGAGCCTCGAGGAAAGGGAAGCCGGCAAGCAGAACGAAGTGGTAAAGGCAGAACTCGAAGGCAGCGTATTCAACCTCACCGAGGAAGAATTCAAGAACATAATCATCGCCTACGAGCCTATCTGGGCCATCGGAACAGGCAAGACAGCCACTGCCGAGCAAGCTGAAGAAATACATGCTTACATCCGCAGCATAGTAGCAGACAGATACGGAAAGGAAGTTGCCGAAGACACTACCATCCTCTACGGCGGTAGCTGCAAGGCAAGCAACGCTCCCGAGCTGTTCGCAAAACCCGACATCGACGGCGGACTCATCGGCGGAGCTTCACTCAAGGCTGCCGACTTCATCGGCATAATCGACGCTTGGAAATAAGCATCAACCACTATAAAAGAGTTGGCGGACTGACACGCTTCATACGTGGGGCATCCGCCAAACTCTTTTTTTAACCTTCCTAATCAAAATCATAACAACAAACAAGCAATGAAACAATTCGCCGTCATTTTGCTTTTGGCATCAATCTTCACGGTACAAGCTGAAGCACAGTCGTTTCTCGACGATCTAAGGGAGAAGAAGCCGGGACAAGGCACCGTGACCGTTACCCAGAGTCCTGAAATCGACGAATTGGTAAACAACACCAAACTCGTGAGAAGCCAACCGGTTACAGCCAAACCGGGAAGACAGGAAAAGGCGGACAAACCCGCCGGCACTGAAAGCAGGACCGCGCCTCTCAACGAGCAGGCAAACAGCAGAACAACAACTGAAAGCACACCCGCCAGCCGTGAATCAGCCCCTAAGACCGATTCAGAGTTGGACATTCCTACCATCGACACGTCAAAGAAGGTGATGCGCGGCGGCAGGAAAGTTACAGGCTACAGGGTGCAGGCGTACTCGGGCGGCAACTCAAGAGCCGACCGCCAGAAAGCCGAGAACATAGGCAACGCCATAAAGATGAGATTCCCCGACCTTCCGATATATGTCCATTTCTACTCGCCGCGCTGGATTTGCCGCGTAGGCAATTTCCGCACATACCAGGAAGCCAACGAAGTGCTCAAGGAGGTAAAGAGCATGGGCTACAGGCAGGCGTGCATAGTAAAGGGCAAAATCACAGTAGCATATTAAACCTTGCCGGACACGGCGCCATACCAATAAAACGACAATTAACAGCAGCCATACCCTGGCACAACATTCAACATACATTTAATTAAGATGAATCCCGAAACTGAATTCCGCAAAGGTCTTGACGACCTCGCCTCACACTACAAAAGCATAATCGAACTATTAGGCGAGGACACCGGCCGCGAAGGTCTGCAGAAGACTCCCATGCGCGTGGCCAAAGCCATGCAGATACTCACCCGCGGCTACACGCAAGACGCGCACAAAGTATTGCTCGACGCGTTGTTTGAAGAGAAATACAGCCAGATGGTGATAGTAAAGGACATCGACTTCTTCTCGCTTTGCGAACACCACATGCTGCCGTTCTACGGCAAAGTACACGTGGCATACATCCCCAACGGATACATCACCGGCCTCAGCAAGATAGCACGCGTTGTCGACATATTCAGCCACCGCCTGCAAGTACAGGAGCGCATGACGCTGCAAATAAAGGACTGCATACAGGAAACACTCAAGCCTCTCGGCGTAATGGTGGTAGTCGAGGCAAAACACATGTGCATGCAGATGCGCGGAGTAGAGAAGCAGAACGCCATAACGACTACCAGCGACTTCTCAGGAGCATTCAACCAGGCCAAGACGCGCGAGGAGTTCATGAACCTGCTGCACAGCGAAGGGAAGCATATCTGACGCAACAAGAGCCGTAAAAACGACATTGCGGACATTCGTTTTCGAACAAAATTCAGACATAACGTAAAAATTTACATTATGCTGATGCAAGTTTTTCGCCTGCAAACTATTTAATAAATAGCAACAACAAATAAAAAGAAAAGATAAAATGAAAAAATTAAACAAGTTATTCATCATCCTTCTGTGCTGTTTCGGAGCCATGTCGGCAACATCATGTTTGAACAACGACGACAACGGCGGAATAGACCCGGAACTTTACCAAACCTACCTGACCAACATTTCAGGAACTTATTACGGAGACAATTCCGACTGGAGATACCAGAACAAGATTTATTTCTACAACGACACCATCACTGGCAGCACACTGTCAGAAAAGATCGACTCTATCGTAGGTATTACCATAAGTTTCTCTAAATACGACTCCACTTTCGCCATTACAAACGTCCCCGGAAGAGTACTTGCAAAGGAAATACCTGACGAGTACAAGGAGATGAGGGAAGCAATCGACGCTGCACCTATGCAGACAATCAAGGGTAAATTCATATTCTACAGCATCAGCTCTTTCGCCTACTACATGATATACCCTGAAACCGTGACATACGAAGACCTGAACTATGGCGGCGAAACCCACGACGTATCCATCGTGTTCTGGTCGCCGGTGGCAACAGGAGTTTACGGTTACATGGATAAGAAACAGGTCGTAAACCTCAGCGTATACCTTGCCTCGGTATATGTAGACGACAAGAAGGTTATCGACATATACAACGGCGTGGACGCAGGAAAGGAACAGGCTATGGCGCAACTTCTCTTCGTCGGCACAAGATAACAGCGTAAACCATAATAAAGAACAGCGAATCCCTTGCCCGAAACGTTCGGCGCAAGGGATTTTTTATTTGTACTGCCACCATTTCCCGATTATTTTGGCTACCTTTGCAATATCATCAAACCTAAAAGACACACCATGAAGAAAATCATCACCCTCTTACTCGTACTGGCAGCGTTCGTCAACGCCACGGCTCAAGACATCACCGGCAGCTGGACAGGCAAGCTCGACATAATGGGCACCAAGCTTAACCTCGTATTCAATATAACAAAAGGCAGCGACGGCAAAATAGGATGCACCCTCGACAGTCCCGACCAGGGAGCCAAAGGCATACCCGCCGAAATCACCGTAACCGACGGGACAGCTGTGAAAATCACAATCCAACAGCTCGCCGTCGTGTACGAAGGCCGGCTGGCAGACGGCATGCTGAAAGGCCAGTTCACGCAAAACGGATTCTCGTTTCCGCTCGACATGAAACCCGGAACCGTTAAACAGAACCGCCCGCAGACACCACAACCGCCCTACCCCTACACAACCGAGGAAGTAACATTCACCAACAGCGACGACAACGCCACCCTCAGCGGCACGCTTACCTACCCCACAGGTTTCGACAAACAGAAGAAAGGCACCGTGCCCGTCGTCATAATGGTAACCGGCAGCGGACAGCAGAACCGCGACGAAGAACTGTTCGGCCACAAGCCGTTCCTCGTCCTGGCCGACTATCTGGCACGCAACGGCATAGCCACCCTGCGCTACGACGACCGCGGTACAGGCAAGTCAACCGGCAACGCGGCTGAAGCTACCACCGAAAACAACATGAAAGACGCACTTGCAGCCGTCAACTATGCACGCAAGACAGGCAAGTTCGGCAGCGTAGGAGTGCTCGGCCACAGCGAGGGCGGCACCATAGCCTTCATGCTCGGCGCACGCGGCAAGGCAGACTTCATAGTCAGCATGGCAGGGCCCGGCGTAAGCGGCGACAGCATACTCATTGAACAAAACCGCATGGCACTCGCCATGACCGGCCTGCCACCCTACATGACCGACGCCTACTGCACCGCTTTAGCCGATGTTCTAGCCTCCATTGCCGACGGCACAGCCATGGCCTCGCCTGAAGAAGCCGTAAGTAAAGCCACCCGTGAAGCCGGCAACAACCTACCCCAACAGCTTGCCGACAACCTCGCCCAAGTAATAAAGACTGCCACCCCGTGGCTCAAATACTTCATAGCCTACGACCCGACTGACGACATTAAGGCAACAAAATGCCCCGTCATGGCAATCAACGGCGAAAAAGACACACAAGTATCGGCACAGACCAACACCTCAGCCATACGCCGCCTGCTGCCCGGCAATCCCTCAAACACCATAAAGACCTACCCCGGCCTCAACCACCTGTTCCAGACATGCACCACCGGCCTCGCCATCGAATACGGACAGATAGAAGAAACCATCGCGCCCGAAGTCCTCAAAGACATAGCCGAATGGATAAACACGGTAGGCAAAAAGAGATAACAGCCGGCCGCACCAGCGGCACGCCCGGCAATCACCGCCCATGACAGGCACAACCATCGATAAAACATTATTACCCAACCGGCATGCCAACCAAAAACCGGTACAAAAACAAAAGACGGCCTTTCGCACTCCGAAAGACCGTCTTTTGCATTGCAAAAGGCCACGTTTCACAACCCAATATGCCACCTTTTAAAAACCTATCCGGCAATCAAGTCAAATTATAAATTTTACCCTTTGGTTGCAATATTCCACAAAAACAAAGCATTACCAATAATATACCTTCTCCACATTCTTTTAGGCTCTTTCAGCAGTCTGTAAGCCCATTCAAGTCCATGCTCCTGCCACCACATCGGCGCACGTGCCACTGTGCCCGCAAAGAAATCGAACACCGCACCAATAGTTCCCACATGGCAGTGTATGTCAAGCTCGTTCCAATGTGAGTAAGTCCACTTTTCCTGCTTAGGTGCAGTCATGCCAATCCACAGCAAGTCTGGATTTGCCTTGTTTATTGCCTCTATTATCGCTTCATTGTCTTCCTTGCTGAACTCCGGCTTATATGGAGGCGAGTAAGTCTCCACGGTTATGTTTGGATAGTCCACTGCAGCCCTTTTCTTTATCAGGCCAAGCACCTTTTCACTGCTACCCATAAAGAAACACTTACCCCCTTTACTGTTCAGCTTGTCCATCTCAAAAACGAACAAATCCCAACCGGCTATACGCTCTTTCGGCTGCGATTTTGCCTTTAGCCATTTACATGCCTTCACTATGCTAACACCGTCGGGAATAAGCACATCGCCCTTTATCAAAGCCTCTGCAAACAGTTCGTCCTTCAGGGCAGTGTTATACGAATGGGCATTAATAGTATTTATCAGCAGTTTACCTTCCGGCAATTTGCCAAGTGCATCTTTACCCTCCTGTATAGAGAGCGTCTTAAGTCTTATCATTGTTTCTTGTTTTTATACGAACGCAATTACACAAATTGCAAATATGGCTTTGATTTACTACCGCCATTTCTGCAATTAAGAAAAAATATTTATCTTTGCTTTACCAAAGCCATTACACATGAGAAAGTTCGACATCGATAAAGTTTACAATGCCTATATCAGCCTTGATAAAAAACAGCGCCAAGACCTCTTGCAGCGTCTTAACCTTTTAGGCATACCCGTCACCAAAATTGAAGCCTACACATATCCGGAAGCTCCCGGCATCAAGCACCTTTTCTTTTATCTTGAAGGAAGTAGCGAACCTGTGCCTTATTTCCTTTTAGAGGATGAAATTCTACAAAAAATACAAAATGGAATATGGGAATTTTATCTTTCTAAATAAGAAATATGTTGTTGTTTTGCTGTTTCATCACTAAAACGATCTTTGATTTTTTTTGCAGGTACACCTCCCCATACCTCACAAGATGGGACATCGTGAGTCACCACAGCACCTGATGCAATGACAGAACCTTTCCCAATTGTCAATGGACCAACAATTATTGCTCCCTCGCCAATCCACACATCATCTTCAATACAAATATAACCATCTGTGGAATGTTTACCTTTCCATATATATTGACCAGGAATATCTATCTGATGATCATTCTTTCCTACAAAAGATACATCTTGAGCAACAAGAATATAATTACCAAATATACAATTAAAAGTAACAGAAGTGTTTCGTCCAAATTGAACATGCTCACCTAATTCTACAATAAACCCTTTTGCAAAACGTGTTCCAGGCAATACTCTTGTAAATCCCTTATACTTAACCCATGGATACTTAAAATGAAATAAATACCATGAACGCAAAATATTATAATACCATCGTAGTCGGAAATTTATTCTACTTGAACCAACAGGCATATTAGAATAATCAATTCGCATAATATTTTAATCTTTCTGATATATGCTCAAATGTATTATTTGTTCCCAATATATACTCTTTATCTATGCTTTTATCTGTTAATATATCTATATTTAGTTTATCAATATCTTCAACATATTGAAAAATATTATTAAATACACTATCATTATGCATTGAAGGATAATTGAGAATAATTGTTCGTTTATCAAAATATAATCCGTATAATAAAGCGGTACTATAATGTCCTATTACAATTGCTTTATTTGCAAATATCTTATAATTATTGGGAGATTGAATAATCTCTATATCAGTATCTGCAAAACGCCGTTTATATTCGTTAACATTTGAACGCGGATGTAATAAGACTGTCAGTTTCCCATAAGTTTTTAGCTTCTCAGATATATGTAATAAAAACTGTTTTTCTTCATCATACGAAATAGAAGCAAGCCCGTCTGAAATAAGCGGTTGATGAACATATAGTATACCATCCTTATTTTTCTCCAACTCATCACACTCTTTTTTTTGACGATAATCATTAAAAATAGGATATCCAACATACTCAACTTCTTTCAAACTCAATTTAAATATGTTTTTCAAACAATCAAAACTTCGTTCACTATATACAAGATAGTGATCATGCTTACATAAATAGAATTTATTTCTAAAATAAACATTCTTGAAAAGGATAAACTCTAATAATGGTCTTGATGAAAACATTATCCTTTGAAAAGAAAGCAAAATAAATTTCAATTGTCTACGAATAACAACTTTTCGCTCTTTCTTTAACTTATTAGACCTAAAACGTAATGTGTCATTTGAGAACATTCCATGTTCCAGATAAACATGTTTCAAATTATGCTCCTTACAAATTTGTTGAATTACAAGTTCAAATAGTGAACGAAAACTCATAAAAACAGTAAGGTCTGGAACTATATCTTCAATATGTTTTTTTATTTCTTTATATGAAAAATTACTTATATCAATAAAATTATCACCATAATTCTTTTTCACACACATCCCATGTAATTGGGCTATATGGAAGACATAGACTTCCATGTCTTCCATATATGGTAATAATTTTGTAATCCAATTTGACAACTCACTTGGATGATATATGACAAATAAGATCCTTTTCATCTATACAAAATAATTTGCAAATTCTCTAACACATCCTTCACCACCTTTTTTACTCATAATCTTGATATTTGGAACAGCTTTTACCAGTTCATTAGCATCAGCGGGACAAGCTGCGATTCCAACAGCAGAAATAAGTTCTAAACAATTAATATCATCACCAATATAAGCGACTTCATCTAATTCATATCCTTCATGTTTACAAATAGCTTTAACTGCATTCAATTTACCATTATACTTAACACCTTGTACAATAAAATCTATTTGTAATTTTTTTGCACGACGTTCAACTATTTTAGTTTTCTCCGAAGTAACAAAGCCTGTCTTTATCCCTTTCTCTCTAACTAATTGAAATCCCATTCCATCACGTGTATTGAATTTTTTAACTTCGTCGCCATTTTCAGTATAATACATTCCACCATCAGTTAATGTACCATCTACATCAGAAAGAAATAATTTAATCTTATTCGTATATTGACTATTTTGTTTTACTAGAATATGATTACGCATCAAGTTCTCCATTATAACCCAATCATCAGGTTCATCAATCTCTGCCGCGGTATAATCAGGCATCTCATAAATACCAATATTTCCACTTAAACGATTATTAGATTTTCTTATATTACCTACAGTATTAATATAGAACGCTCCATTTTCCATCAACATACCATTAAAATTCTGCCGACGTGGGCGATTCATGTAATCATAATTTAAACTTTTACCATCAGGCTCCCAAAAGAAACGATAATTGCGAACACAAGTCAAAAGAGAATCATAAGCACCATTCATATACGTCATCAAACCTTCAGAAAAATGAATAGTTTGTGTTAATGGAGATGTTGCTTGTACTAACATAAATAAAGTTTCATCAGTCAAATGTGCAAAATGTATATACTCCAACATCACACTCTCGGTACTTGCCGTATCACAAGCATTCTCAGCCGAACGATGATATATTTTTGTCTTCTTATATGATTGTCCCTTTACTACACTTTCAATCCTTTCTGAATCTGTAGCAACAATAATTTCATCAACTAAATCACACGCTTCAAGTGCTTCTATACTCCAACAAACCAAAGGCTTGCCACAGAATGGCTTTATATTCTTAAGAGGAATAGACTTAGACCCTCCCCTTACAGGTATAAATGCTATTGTCATACGACTTACCATTTAACTTGGTTCTTCTTTAATTTATTTCTCTGAACTTTTTCTATATCTAAAATATCTTCACTCTTATAAGTGAGAGCTTTTGATACAGCCTTACAATCACGTACCAATTTTCGCACACCATCGGGTTCAAGAGAAGCAGCATGATCCGTACCTTTCCATGTTCGATCAAGCGTGTAATGACGTTCTATCCACTCTGCACCCAATGCAACTGCTGCTGAATCAACTGCTATACCCAAATGATGACCCGAAAATCCAATTGCTTTAACACGTTCAGCATACAAATCACGTAAACGGGTAAGCTCCATCAAACATATATCTTCAAAAGGTACGGGGTAACCAGAAGTGCAATCATAAATCACCAAATCCTTGTTACGACCTTTCGATTCAAAAAAACGAATGATTTGTTCTTCCTCTTCACGAGTCGTCATACCAAATGATAGATGAATCTCACCATTAAAATTATCGCACAAATACTCCAACAAGCCCTTATTCAAATTACAAGCAGACGGTACTTTTATTAAGTTAGGATTAAGCGTACAAATTTCTTTTGCAGAAGTAATATCCCATACAGAAGTTGAATATTCTATGCCAAATTCATTACACCAGGCTTGTAATTGACGATGTTGGTCTAAATTAAACTCCAAGAATTCTCTGTGCTCTCCGTATGTAGCACCATACGAATTTTCTGGATGAGGATGCGGAGCGTTATACTCCTCTGGAGTCAATAATTCCTTATTACAACGTTTTTGAAATTTTACAACATCTGCCTTACAATATGTGGCAGCAGTCATAATCAACTCTTTTGCGATTGCCATATCACCCTTGTGATTGCAACCGATTTCTGCGATAACTTTCGGTGCTTTCATAAAAAACAATTATGCTATATGATTAATAATTATTATGCTTAATTCTATTTTTCTTCTAAAACATCATGCAAAGCTTGTATATAACCATGACCAAACTCTATATCTGGTTCCATATAATTACCTTCTCCCCACTCATTCCATGACATAAGAAATAATATTTTATGCTCATCAGATCTATCTCTTATACATTCAAATGCTTTCCTAACATGTGCCTTAAAATCCTCAGGAGTACTATTATACCAGACTATTGCCTTATTACCAGCCCTTGGAGTCCTATCCCAATTAGGAACTATTGTTGGATAAACACATTCTTGTTTATCTTCTTCCGCAAACATCAATTTCGAGACTTTACCATATTCATATCTCTGAGTTGGATTTATTTTTAGATATTTTGAGATAAATTTTAAGAAATAATATCTAAAAAATGACGAATATCTTACATGTGCAAGATTAAGTCCACGTGAATTGATACCATCATATCCTGCATCAAATATTGCAGAATAAAGTTTATTCGTCACCTCATGTTGATTCAATGAGATAGAAGATTTATCTCCAGATCCTGTTTTGACTCCAAAATTGCTTTCAATCCCAACAAAATAAAATCCTTTCAATCCATTTTCTATTGCCAGACTATTCCAATACTCAATGAAATGTTTTGGATCAGGTATATCTAAAGGACGAAATACTACAAATAACAATTTTCCATCGACTTTTATATAACGAGAATCTTTAAAGGCCTTAAGATAAGTCGTAAAATGCAATTTATAATCTTCATCACCTGGATATAATTGTTTAGCAATCATTGGATCTTTTGAGAAGCTAGATCCTTTTTCCCATGTTTTTGACGTCCAATCATGGTTTGCCCAACCAAGACAAAAAGGAAAATCAGGAGTTCCTGAGTTAACAACTTCATTAAACGGCATCTCTAATAATTCTTTGCCGTTTCCAAACCAATAATGCCAATAGCAAAAGCCTTCAATCCCCGCTTCTTTTGCCAATTTTGCTTGTTCCTCTCTAATTTGTGGCAACCTCAAATCATAGAATCCCAAATCAGAGGGAATATGTGGTTGTTTATGTCCTTTAAACTGCGGTTTAGCTTTTGCTACATTTCGCCATTCCGTAAAACCTTTACCCCAATATCTATCGTTTTCAGGTATTGGATGATACTGTGGCAAATAATATGCTATAACTCTTGCTTTCATTTGCAAAATATTTAATATTACTTTATTCTTTTAGCTGGATTTCCTCCTACTACTGTAAAGGCATCAACATCTTTTGTTACAACTGCGTTAGCTGCAATCACAGCTCCCTTACCTATATGTACATTAGGAAGAATCGTCACTTTATCACCAATCCATACATTATCTTCAATATATATTGATCCCTTTGAATATACCGAACGTTCCAAAGGAGGAATCTTCAATGTTTCAATATCCGTAGTGCCATGTGAATTATCAGTAATAGTTACCCATTTTCCTGTTAAGACATTATTACCAATCTTTATTCCGTTAATAGCAGTTATATTATTATATGGTCCAAAACTGCAATTACTTCCAATTTGAATAACAGCTTTATTTATTGACGATAAACCATTATTTTTAACATCCTTCCATACTGCTAAATATAAACTTTTACCAAACCTAGTATTGTTACCAATACACATATACTCAGGGCCAACTAATAATGATATTGATTTAAATCTTATGGTTTTCCCATGTTCTTTCAATAAACTACAAACTATAATACTTCTTATTCTTAGTAAATAGTCCCATAAGTGATTAAACAACAAACTATATAATATTTTTTTATACATCATCTAAATATATTTATATCTATTATAAAATCCATACATACTTAATACCAATAATCCAACCAATCTCATTTGATCATTGTATACCTTATACGGAAAATGCATTATGCCAAAGGTTATCATTATAAAAAAAATTAGAAGAATTATAAAATGATAAAATCTAGGAACATTCATTATTTTCTTTATAATCTTATTTATATACAGACCTATAAGTAATGATATTATCATAGTTATAATAAAACCAAAATCAGCAACAAAATTTCCTATGTATGTATAAAATATATTATTAGGTACTCCTAATTTGGGCTCCCAAAACTCCCGTCTCTGAAATCCATTAGTAAAAGTAGGTAATCCAATTAAGTTTTTAAAAAATGGGAAATTATCGTCCCCCATCATAACAACATCATTTTTATACCACATTAAATCCGTAAAACGGAAAAAACCTTCACCTGTATATAATGAAAGCCATGTAAGCAAATCATATGTTCCAGAACTTGCTGAGAAACGAGAAAATGTTATTATTGCCAACCCGCAAAAAACAAAACTTATAGATAATAATAAAACTTTATTTAAAGTTTTTATTCTATTTAACGGCATCGCATTATGAAAAAAAATATAACATCCAAGAACACATAATGCTACTTTTACAAACTCCGTTCTAGCTGCATATGTATATGCCGTCAAAAGAATATCAAGTATTATAAAACTTAGAAAAACAATATTTCTCCTATTTAATTTAACTTTGATTAGTTCTCTAAATAATAATATTGGAATAATATAAAATATAAAATCTATGAGTTTATTAGCATATCTTGAATAAAATGATAACCTTGTAAATATTGCTTCTGCTGCCTGACTTGAATCTGCCCTATTATAAATCATATCAAATGTTGCAGATTCCATTGTTATTGCAATTAATAAATTCTCAAAAGTGGGTAACAATAATATAATAAATAAAATAGTCGGAAGCTTATCAAGAAAATACATACTTTGAATATTCTTAATAATTTCAGAATATCTTACTTTATTTAAATCTAATTTCAAAAAAGGCCAAGTCGTTAATAATATATTTACAAATATATAGATTAATGGCATTATGGTTTGATTATTTGTAAAATCATATTCAATACCAGAAATAAAATAAATTGTTGTTAATGAAGAGAAAGTATAAACTCCCCATATAATAGTAAATATTTTACTTCTTTTATATATAAACAAAGAATATAAGAATATTAATAAATAAAGAATAAAATTGTAATAATAAACATTCATAATTTATGTTTCTTATTATTGGCGCCCGCTAAAACTTTTTACGCAACAACAAAATAATGATTTTAGTTCCAAAAGTGATTAAATAGATAAGATAGTATCATAAGATTAACGAATTTACAATATAAATCCTACTAATACTTATGCTTATTGTTTCTCTCAAAAAGTAAACCTCTATATACTCGAACAGACTCAAATGTCTGCTATCATCAATCCAATGCTTTCAATCAATTTTTAATGGACAGTAATAGTTTCTCATTAAGAATGGAGTAATAATAATTTTCTACATCATCAGCATGACGTTCTGTAGAATAATTTTCCATAACATATTTATATGCACGTTCTATTATTTCATCATAATTATTCGAAATGGCCCATATCAAGCAATTATAAAGTTCATCAATCGAATTAAATCTAATTCCAATAGGACATCCCAAATCAGCTTCACCTCTATCTAATTGCTCTTTTGTTCCACCTGTATTTCTCCCAATAACTAAACACTTATTCAACATGGCTTCAACTGTTATAAATCCAAATCCCTCATAAATACTTGGAACAATAAGAGCTTTTGCCTTAGACATTAAACTATAGATATCATTTCTTTCACCAAGAAAAATAACACTTTCATTCAAATCATGGGAATCAATAAAACTTTTACATTCTGCCATATAATCATTATTATTTGCATACGAGCCTGCAACTAATAATTTATAATCATTTGTTATTTTTTTAAATTTTGAGAATGCAATTAATAAATCAAATAAACCTTTGGCTTTTTCAATTCTTCCAACAAACAGAAAATAATTTTCTTTAACATTATAGACTGGTTCATATATTTTTTTACTGAACACACCGTCATAAATAATTGTATCCTTATGTAAATCAAGATTCCAATAATCAAATATTCCTTTAGTTATGGCTATATTATGATTATTATTATGCTCCAACTTTTTTTTAAATGATATCATACTGGGAAAAACAAACATTGAAAAATCTAATCGTTGATATTCCCTTATATGCCAAACGTGAGGTATACCTTTCTTGATACATACCTTATGAGCTATATCTAATGGTCCAACATTTGTGTGCACAATATCAGGTTTAATTCTCTTTACAATTTGCATTACAGTAATTCTACCTACAAACTGTTTAATAAGTAAATGTATATATTTCGATATATAAACAATTATATTTCTACTATTAGGTTTTATTGAAAGTCCATAATGTGCACTAAATATTTTAACATCTATATTCTTTAATTCATTATACAATTTTCCATTCTTTCTTGGTAAAAGAACAAATATTTCATGTCCTTTATATTTTAACTCTTTTATTAAATTATAAAGGGCAATACTTCCCCCTCCCCAGATTGTTCCTGAAGCAACAAATAAAATTTTCATCTTTATATTAATTGCAAATATTTAAAATCTCTAAAGATTTAGAAATCAATAATTGTTTTTTATATTCTATTTCATCATAATTTATATCAACAATTTTATTATTAATGTCTGATATAAGACGATTCTCTAACCCCAAAATAGATAATAAACTTTCAACTCTATCATCTTTTCCATCTCCGATTTTTATACTAAAAAACTGTTTCTTAAAAAGAATCGAAAAAACAGTTCCATGAAAAGACGCACTAACAACAAACGATGCATTTTTAAATAGGCCTAGAAATTGTTGAGGTGATGCCCCTACGCATAGCTCTGAATTATCTGCATCTACCTTAGCAGACAACATTATAATTTTTAAATTTAATTGCTTTGCTATCAACTCAGAGATTTGTTTCGTCTTATTATTATTACGAACTTGATAAACTAATAAATATTTATCCGTATTCGAAGGAATTATTGCAATCTTAGACCACATTTCAACTGGTAATAAAAATGTTGGATCAACAACCACTGGTACTATTTTATTTGTATATTTTTCCAAAAATTTACTAAGTTGTTTTTCCCTTACAGATATTAAAGAAAAACGCTTTAAAGCCCCACTTATAAATAATTCTTGTTGTGAAGTCAAGTTCATGTCTTCCATACTAGCACCATATACAATAATATTTCCTTTATAATAAGGGATCTCTCCCCAATACGGTTTACCTTCTTTTCTCGTCAATTGCAAGTTCCATATCTGATCACTACCAATAATTATTGTTTCATACTTATTGATATTATCATTAATTTTTGATCCTATATTATAGAACTTATCCATAAATCTACAAAAACCACAATAACGTTGTTTTCTGTAACGTAAAATTGATAATTCTCTAATTATTTTATTTACATTGAAGTGAATAAAACGACGTGGGATAAACCATTTGTAAACATTTATAAGGAATTTAGGTCTATAATCAATAATTTCCACATCATGTCCCATTTTTTTTAAAGTTTCTTGCAAAGCATAACATTGCAGAACAGCCCCATAATTATGGGCACAATGAAATGTCAGTATTCCTAATTTCATATATTATTTCTTAACTATTTTCTTCAATGTTCTTAATCCTGAATTTCCTAACACATTTTTTACCATTTGCTTAAAATGTCCATTTAGCTCATGAGATTTCCCATTTATAGTCCTCATTTGCCGCAATACATCAGCTTCGTCAACTTTTTGCGTAAAAACTTCAAAGATGATAGACTTTTCAATAGTAGGCGAAATAAATTCTTTATACACTTCATCAAAGTCATTTTTATCTGATGCTGATAAATATACAAAACCTAACGATGCTGCAATTGATTTGACTAGCGTATGGGATTGATTCCCATTATGCCAAGCTGCTGCTATAAAATTATCTGTATCATTGCCAAACTTTGATGCGGAATGCTTATATGTATGAAACTCTACACCGCGTCCGTTATTTACAACCAATATACGCAGATTATTACCTATATTTCTATTTCCCAAAGAATTAATATCATAAAAGAATGCCAAATCACCTAAAACTACGTAATACAGTTTGGACGGATTAACTAAAGAGGCTCCGATTGCAGTGGAAAGAATACCATCTATTCCAAATCCTCCTACATTGCAATAAGATAAAATACTTCTATCTATCTCAAAAAAGTTCCAAGCCCTCAACGAATTTAGGATGCCAAGATGAAGTACTGCTCCAACAGGAAGTAAGCTGCATAGTTTGGAAGCGATCCAAATATTTGAAAACGGCAACTCAGGCATACGTTTTATTATACTTTCACTTAACTGTTGAAAAGCTGACAATGGATTTGTTCCATCATTACATCTAAAATCTTCGTTATATTTCTTAAAGAAATCTTTCTCTTGTAAGACAAAGACCTTTGTAAGTTTTTTAAACTTATCCTTTATTTTTCCATCTTCATCTATACGCCATACTTCTTGGGGACGTATAGCTCCCATTGTATAATAATCTCCGCTTATTTCACCCAAATGTATCAATATATCACATGTAAAAAGACCATCATCAACATGAACTTCCTGAGAAGCAAGCAATGATGACAAAACCCTGAACCGCCCTTTATAATTACTTGTATGGTCACATAATGCAACAGTATTGTACTTCTCACAAAAAATATCTAGTGAGGTTTCTTCATCTATACTCCATTTTTTATGACTACCTATAAAAACTAATACTTTCTTGCCTTCCAATAATGGGAATTCATCCAATGTGGTTATTCTTTCTATACTCTTTACCTCTGGCAGTTTAGATATACTGTAATCATTACATCCACGTGTTATAAGATTGATATGCACCGGTCCACCTCCATTAAAACTCAAATCAGAAATCGCTCTATTTATTTTCAAGGTACAATCCCATTCATCATCATCATCTTTTATTGTCTCTATCAGATAACTTGAATTTACGGTATCTGCAGGAGGAGTCATTCTGTTAGTACATTGTGGATACAGATGTCCAACTTTATTAATATCCATAGATGATGTTATTACAAGAATAGGCAAATGACGATAATATGCCTCTGTTAATCCAGGAAGATAATTTCTTGATGAAGTTGCTCCTGTACAACTTAAAACAACTGGCCGTCCTGACTCTACAGCCATACCGCATGCCATATATGCAGCAGAACGTTCATCAACACAAGAATACATTTCAAAAAAATGATCGTACTGCATACTAGCTACTATAGACTCATTAGTAGCACCTGGCGATGCTATAACAGTCTTGATTCCATTTGCTTTTAACAATGCCAAAACTATCTGGACATTCTTTTCTGATGCGTAATGAAAAATCATAATAATTTATTTTTCGATAAATATTACCTTTAAATTTCTTTCTGCACAAAAAACTTTTATCCTATCCTCCATGGAAAGATGTTTGTCATCAACAAAAAAACTTCTACCATCAAATTTCTTCCACAAAAAAATAAGAGGTAATTTTGTTATTAATGGGGATGATGCTTTCAATCTCATTTTGATGACACGATGAAACGAAGCTATATCAAAAACAGTCGCATGCATTTCACTTTCTGTACATGGATGAGAACTCAAAATAAAAACAGTCCCTAATCCATCTTCACGTAAATAACTATAATAATGTATAAGATATAGATATGAAGCGAAAAGTGTTTGTCCATGTCTAATAAAACAAAGATATCTCATATCTTTAAAAGCATCTAAAGAATGACTTTCAGAATTTCCGATAATGAGAGCATCAAAATTCCTACGTTTATCATTCATAAAATCAATTGAATCTGTATTTACTTTTTGTATCTTGTTTTTTACATTTCTATTGCAAACATAAAATATACACAATAAAACAAATACAATAAATCCTGCTATAATATTTATAAGAAATACAAATAATATTACAACAAATAATAATAAAAACTGTTTCAATTTATTTCTCATATACCTGGACAACATACTGATTCAACAAAAATTTTATAATTAATATTCAATCTGTTTATCGCATCTATTTCTTGTCCTGACAGAGAAAAATCAAAAATGTTTGTATTCTCTTTTATTCTATATTCCTTTTTTGTCATGAAAACAGGGATCACGTTTGTATCAACATGCCAACGAAGTATTACTTGTCCAATGCTTTTATTGTACTTATATGATATTTCCTTTAAAAGTCGTGAATTTAATAAACGTGAATCCATTCTACAGACGGGGGAATAAGCCTCCACTGTAATATTTTGGGAATGAAAATAGTTTACATCAGTTTTACATATACGTAACGGATGTCTTTCAATCTGAACAACATCTGGTTTAATTCCTGTTCTTTCTATGAGTCTTTTTACATGATGACACCTCACATTACTTAAGCCTAAGTACCTAATTTTTCCATTCTTTCTCAATTCTGCAAATGACTGCCATGTTTCATATAGATAATCAGGAAATGGCCAATGAACAAATAGTACATCTAAATATTCCATACCCAATCTCATAAGGCCTGATTCCACATGACAAGCTATGTGTCCCTTGGTTTCTTCCATCTGCCACCCATCTATTTTATCCTGTACAAATAAATTGTCACGTGAAATGCCTTTATATTGCATCAATTGAGACAGTGACGTTCCTAACATCTTTTCTGTATTATAGCTTGGTGAAGTGTCAAAACCTACTATACCATTTTCATATGCACATTTCGTTATAATTGACAACTCCTCACTGTCTGCGTATTGAAATGTGCCGAAAATTATCTGTGGAAATTTCATAAAAACTTGTTCCTTATTTTTATAATATATGCTTTAAACATATTCCTTTCATTTGAACTCATACCCAATAAGTACATAACGCACATATTAGATACAACACAAACTACTAAAATTGCAAAAAAACGAGCTATATTGTCTTCAAACATTAAATACAAGGCAAGTGGTGCAAGAGAGGAAAACAAAACTACTATTAGATCCTTAGAAAGGGTTTTCTCCCAAAAATATCTAATTTTCAATTTTATCATACCACGAAGTAAAAATAAACGGCAAACGAGTTGTAAAATGAATACTAATATATTAATTATATATGCTGCTTCTACAGGCATTCCCATCTTGTAAAAGACATAAGACAATATAAAAACAGACATACCTAAACCTCCAACAATAATCTGATAACGTTTAATATTACCTGTGGCCAACATTGAAGTAACAAGAGTATTGGAAATTACTGATACTAAAGAGACACAGAGTGTTAAACGTAAAAACAGAGAAGCATATTCTGGCACATTGTTTAACCAAATATTAAGAATCATATCAGTTTCAAACAATAAAGGAAGAGCAAAAAACCATGTAAGAAAGAATGAATATTTTGAACCTATACAAACTAGTTTATGCATATAAACCAAATCCTCAGATGCATAAGACTTTGTTATTTGAGGATTAACCGCTGTTGTAAAGTTATTAACAAATTGTTGTACTGCACTGTCAACCTGAACTGCAATACCACGTGCAGCATTGAATGTGACACCAAAAAACATATTTATAAGAATGTTAACACCTTGAGTCATCAACAAAGAAGATCCTGCTCCTAAAAAATTCCATCCTGCGAAACCAAACATATTCTTCAACAATGCTTTGTCAAAAATAAAGTAAAAGATACACTCCTCAAAATGTCTTTTACAATAATATCCATATACCAAACGAATAATTAATGCGACAAATGCCATTAACATCGCATAAAATACAAGTTTGTCCATAGGAGATAACAATAGAAGATAAACAATTATAAGTTTGGCTATCACCTCAAATATACTTATATATGCAAAGGCTGACATTCTTTCATGTGCTATAATGACGGCATTGTATGGTAGACTTATCAAATTAATTACAAATGTAAATATAGACAGCTGAAATACCCAATTGGCAGCATACATACGGTTTACCGGTATAGTCATCTTACTATTTAAGAACCAAACACCAATTGCCTCCGCTAGAATCAAGATAATAAGCCCTAATCCAAGTTGTATCGTTACCGAGGATGAAAATATTCTTGTAAGTTTTTCTTTATCCCCTTTACCTAACTCATATGTAATGAATCTGCTAATGGCTGCAGACAACGAGCCTGATATAACAGAAAACATTGCAACGACACCTCCTACAACATTATATATACCAAAATCCTCAACACCAAGTACATGCAACACAACACGTGAGGTATATAAGTTTACAGCCATAATAAATAGCATTCGCACATACAGTAATAGTGTGTTCTTTGCTATGCGTTTATTATTTTGAGAAGTATCGGACATTATTTAAATAAAAAACATTTAAGTGAATAGTGAATAACGAAAAGTTAAAAATACAAATGATTCAAATATCATTAGAGTTGGATGCTATATATGATTGGTGAAACGTTAGTTGAAATCAAGCGGTTTTTGAGGTAAAAACAAGCTGATTTTGGTTGCTTTTCAAGCGGTTTTTGAATGGTAATCAAGCGAGTTTTTACCAATTATCCATCTGAATTATTTTATGCTTTTATGCTACAAAATATTACCCAAAAAGGTGATTTCTTTTTTTTCGGAAAAAATAAAAAAGATAATAAATCTTTACATTTTCGTTTTTTATTTTTATTTCTTTTGGAAAAAAGAATTTGACCTTTTTTACTGCAATCCTGCAACAAGGTTGTATATCGTTACATAGCCTTTCATTAAAAGGACATAAACTTGTAACATATTGAATATATGATATTTACATCACTACATCTGCAAATTCAGACTCGTTTCTTCATTGCTTGTGGTGACAGGGTGACAGGCTGTTTTGTAAACTTTT
>UMEP01022435.1_pt1 | contig 44200 bp, 40 predicted proteins | sample 1964771 | NCBI WGS metagenome assembly UMEP01 (sample SAMEA4836022, study PRJEB28245) | human gut metagenome | biome: gut microbiome; material: fecal sample | place: Denmark | collected 2008 | reverse complement strand
GTGCAAAGCTGGAAGAACGCCAACGAGAATCCGGCGAACAGCATCAAGACGGAGTGACGTTTTCACCACAGATTACACAGATTAATAAATTAAAATATGAATATCCGCATTCCATCCAATTGCCCTGTAGGGGCGTATCGCATACGCCCTGAAGACATCCGCATGGATAAGTGGACGCATTCGGGCGTATGCGATACGCCCCTACAGGGGATGTTTGCGGATATTTAAAATTTAAAATACAAAGCCACAGGGCACGCAGAAAATCAATTGATGAATCTGTGTAATCTGTGGTGAAAAAGACACCAACCAACTATTAATTATTAATTGTTAATTATTAATTATTAATTGAAATGAAGACCTATTTCACCTTCTTGGAGCGCAACAAGCTCTTTACATTCGTCAACGTGGCAGGACTGAGCATCTCGCTGATGTTCGTGCTCCTTATCGCCAACATGGTGACACGGCAGCTCACCGTGGATAAAGATCTGCCCGATGCCGACCGCATCTATGTGTTTGCCAACGAACACTGGGCAGGAGGACATTACAACTTGGGCGACCGTCTGCAAAGCCGCTATCCCGAGATAGAGGACTGGTGCGCCATCAAAGTATCAAATCCGTATGTGCAACCGGACGACAAGCCGGTGCAGGTATTAGGTGCCAGCGTGAAGAAGAACTTCTTCGAGTTCTTCCGCTTCCCTTTGCTGGAAGGGAACCGCGAACAACTGCTTACCGATGACAACAGTGTCGTGCTTACCCGCTCCGCCGCCCTTCGTCTGTTCGGCACCGAGCACGCCATAGGCAAGACCCTAAAAATCATCCCTTGTAATAACGGGATATTTACCGTGACGGGTATCGTTGAGGACATCAACAACTCTATTATCCCTTCGGACATCGACATCTTCATCCCGTTCGAGAACATGAAATACATCCAATGGAGTTGTTCGATGGAATGCACCGAGATGAACAATGCGGCGGGGAGCACCCTCTTCTTCCGCACCGCTCCGGGAACTGACTTGAACCGGAAAGCCGATGATGTAGTGGCATTCCTGAGAGAGTTTTACTGGTTGTTCAGAGACAGTGACAGCTTCAAGAAAGTCCAATTCATCCCATGGCATGATTTCTACTTTTCCGAAACTCCTGCCACTGTCTACCTCAACCAGTACGACTTCAAGCTGGTAGTGATTTTCATCACCATCGGCGTGCTTATCCTCTTGATGGCGGTACTGAACTACATCAGCATGAGCGTGGCGCAGACCAGCTACCGTGCCAAGGAAATGGCTACACGCCGCCTGCTCGGCTCGTCACGCCCCGACATTTTCTGGCGCATGATAGCCGAATCAGCACTGCTCACATTGGTTTCGTTTATCATAGGCTTCCTCCTTGCCAAAGCTGCCGAACCAATAGCAATCGACTTGCTCTGCGTCAAACTTGATATTACGGGCGATCTCAATGCCACAACCGTTATTGTCTATATCCTGTTCATTGCAGCATTGACCTTGCTTTCGGGCTTTATCCCGGCTACGATACTTTCCAACTACAACCCTATGGATGTAGTAAAAGGGACTTTCCGACGCAAGACGAAAGCCGTCTACCTGCGAGTGCTCAACATCGTGCAGTGTGGACTGACTATCGCCCTGCTCACTTGTTCCGCCTATCTCTCCGTGCAGATATACCGCATCGTACACGCACCGTTGGGTTACGAATACGGCAACGTGCTGACTTATCCGTCCTACGGCTCTCAAAAGAACCTGCAACTCTTCCGCACCGAAGCAAAGAAGCTGCCCTTCGTGAAGCATGTTTCTTTCTCATGCGGCATACCCTTGGACGGAGGGAACAACAATACCACCTATATTCCTTCGGCGGACAGCACCTTGGAGATGAGTTTCCAGACCTTTATCGTTGATTCGGCGTTCCTCGACATCTACCACATACAGATAACCGAAGACCGTCATACGCCGATAGGAGGCAACAATTTCTTTCTAAGCGAACGGGCGATGAAGATGTTGGAACCTGTCGGGACCAAAGATTATTTCACGAGCAACAATTACGGACGCACCCAGATAGCCGGCGTGTTCAAGGATTTTGTCATCAGCCGAAGCCTGATAGACCACGATATCCATCCGCTCCAGATACAGATAGAGCATCCCGACAGCATCTATCCATGGAACATTTCGGTGGAAGTACAGGACGGTGACCTGAACGCTTACAAGAAACAGCTGGACCAGCTTTTCAAGATAGCCGCCAAGGATTTCTCCTTCGAGTCGGCATGGTACGGCGACCAGCTTCGTGACCTCTACGCCGACTTCAGCCGCATGAACCGCCTGATGCTTATCTTTACCGGTGCCGCCCTGCTTATCTCCCTCTTAGGACTAACCGCCATGAGCCTTTACTTCATCGCCCAGCGCAAGCGCGACATGGCGATACGCAAGGTATTCGGCTCCAGTTCGCTAAGCGAGCAGGAGAGGCTGATGAAGTTCTCGCTCGGTTCCTTGGGTATCAGCTTAGTGATAGCCATTCCGCTGATGCTGTTCGGCGTACACCAGATAGACAAGATTGTGACCTTCGACAGCACCTTCCCGTGGTGGGTTCCGATAGCTTCCATCACCGTGGTAGCCCTCATCTCACTGGTTTCGGTATACCTCATCAGCCTGAAAGCCACACGAGAGAATCCGGTGGAAAACCTGAAGACGGAATAAATTCATAGGCACTAGGTGACTAGGTACTAGGTTCTAAACACCTTAGTATCTACAAACCTAGTCAACTAGTACCTAGTTACCTAGTCAACTAAATACAGCATTGATCTATAAACTCTCTTAGATTTCAAATGCCGCCGGCAAGCTTGCGTGAGCAAGGAAGCCGGCGGATTTGTTTTTCTCCTGTTTCCGATGTCTTTCCAACTGCATGAACAACAGACACAAAATTCACTTTGCCATATGAAAGACTTTCAAATCTGTTATCATATCTTTATTCACTGAAGGAGCTCCATAATATCGGGAAGATACAAGAACTGATTCCTCTTCGCAACTTCCCCAATGCAATTTAGCGGAGAAAAACAACCCTGCTCTCCCAATACAGCGTGCCTTCTATAAAAACCATATACGTCCCTTTGGATACAGGCATACCTTCATTGTTTTTACCATCCCACACATAATGTAACGTCCCGTTCCGAGGAGTGGCACCAGTGAAAGCATCAATATTGCCGGATATCCTATTTTTCGGATCAGCTTTGGCAACCCATGTGGGAACGGCATCTTTCCGGTATTCATATCCTCCTTTTGCTGTAAAAGACGTAACATACAAGGTACGTACCAACTTGCCCGTTTCGTCTTCTATCCAAATGGCATATTGGCTGGAAGCAATGCCGCCACGCTGGAAGCGGAAAGAAATCTCCAACCGTTCTCCTGCGGGAGTTTCTTTCGCATCTTCTCTGTCTTTCGCATACGAGGTAGTGCAACCTTGCAGGCAGATGCCGAACGCAACCAGAATAGCATAAAACAATCTTGTTTTCATAGCTTTATTCGTCCAATTTATAGCAGTTCAATCCTATTTCCGGGACATAAACGCGGGTGACGGGGGTTCCGAAATCTTCCACCACAAACTCTCCTGCGCCATTCAATGTTGCGGCAAGCAGATGTCCTGCCAAAGCGGAATAATCGCTGCGTCCCACGGTGATGTGCAAATGGAGATACGTCTTCCCGTCCATTTGAGAGATGTTTCCTGTCAGGTTGGCAATCTCCATCTGCTCTTGGAAAGTCTTGTCCACGTATTGTTTGGTCTGGGGATTGAAAAAGCGAAGGATTAATTCATCTATCGCCCCTATCCCGTAAATGGTTCCCGACTGGATGCCCCGTTCTTCGCAGAAAGCGTTCAGGGCTTTGACGATTTCCTCGCGATTTTGGATACTGACAACATATTTGTTGCCTATTTGCTTATAAGTGTACATATCTTGTGGATTTTGTGCGCTTGCCGGAATGAACAGCCATCCGCAAAGCAGCAGAATGAATATGAGTTTTAATTTCATGACAGTCCGTGTTAAAACAGTTGGGAGGAAAGTTCAGGCCGTTCGTCTTGGTGCCAGTAAGGATAAGACTTCTCCGTCTTGCTGGCGGCATCGAGGCGTTGCATCTGTTCTGCCGTAAGCTTCCAGTCTACCGCCCCCAGGTTTTGCCGGAGTTGTTCTTCTGAACTGGCTCCGATGACAAGGCTGCACACCGTAGGACGTTGCAACAACCAGTTTAATGCCACTTGTGCCACAGCCTTTCCCGTTTCCGCAGCCACTTCATCCAACACATCTATTATATTATACAGACGGTCGTAAGCCACTACGTTATCCCTTACGGGTGCGCCTCCGCGTGCCACTCTTCCGTCTTGCGGCATGGGATTGTTCCGGCGGTAGCACCCTCCCAGACGTCCGGCAGCCAACGGACTCCAGATGATGCTGCCTACCTGCTGGTCTATGCCGAGCGGCATCAGTTCCCATTCAAAATCACGGTTCAGCAGCGAGTAATATACCTGAACGCCTCGCACCGAATGAACCGCAAGCTGAAGGAAATCGGCAGGATGGCAGGATGTCCCGTCAAGCTCACGTTCTATGTGAGCAGGCACGGTTGGGCCAGCATCGCCCAAAGCCAGCGCATCCCCTTGCCGGTCATCAGCGAGGCATTGGGGCACGACTCGGAAAACACCACACGCATTTACCTTGCCCTGTTGGACACTTCCGTGGTGGACAGGGCAAACAGCAAGGTCATCCGGTCTGTTTGCAAACAGGAAACCCGGCACGTTTAATTACCCTATGGCACTGTCCACATCTACATAATAATCCGCCGGATTGTTGCGGTCCACATACACGCGCACCTTCTTCTTCGGGCCTATCTCGTAGCTTTCGTACCAGAAGGAACCGCTGCGGAAGAAGTACACCCGTCCATCCGGTGCGGTGTAGCGGCAACTGACCACGATGGGATGACGTCCGTTCATCGAGTTGTTTGTATCCTCGCGGATGCCTGTGATTTCCGCTTCCACCACTTTTCCAGTGGCCAGCAACCGGCGGGCTTTCCGCTCATGGCTGCGCTTCACCAGCCAGAATGCCGCACCCATCCCGGCAAACACGGTTCCCATGAACACGAAGAGGGCAACCAGCCAGCCGTTATCGTCCAGATAGCGCACTTCCCGGGGATTGTTTTTCTGATAATATACGGTTATCCGCTTGCCCGGGTGCATGGACGAGGATGCCATGTTGAGTGTGGCTGTATAGGATTTTCCGTCTACGGCATATTCCACGACGGGAGTGCCCAATGATTCGCTGGTCGCTCCGCGCATGGCCAGGATGACGGCATTCACCGGTTCCGCCTTTTGCCGGAATGTATGACTGCTGACGCCAACGGCAATACCTGCAGTGAACAAGATAATGCCAAGAAGAATAAATATGCCGCAGAATACGCGGATAAATGTTTTGTCTTTCCGTCTGCCTTTGGCCAATGCCTTCTCTCTGTCGGGATACATTGAATATGTTTTTTTAGTGAATAGGATAAGTGATAAATCATGGAGGAGTCAAGTTGTTGTCCGTCTTGTCAGCGGCAAACTCGTCCAACCGGCTTCGGTAACTTTCGGGAATAAGCAGTTCCGGCCAGTCGCCCGCCTCTTGGGGTGTAAAAGAGATGGAAGTGTAGCCTATCTGTATTGGCTTGCGGCATTTGCTGTCATAACGCCAACGGGCTGTCCGCCTTACGCCAAAATCATCCGCATAGTAGCTCCATTCATCGGTTTCGGGAAAATACTGGTAGACTTCCGTCGGGCCTAAGAGGGAAATAAACACACCGATAGGAAGCTCAATCTTGTCATGGCGCATATTCTGCCAATTAGTGTACACCGCGAAACCGATTACTCCCAATGCACCGGCGATGATGAGTCCTAAGAATGCTCCCAATATCCACTTGGATTGCTTATAACCCCGGACTACATGTTCGGGCTTCAGCCCGTCCAAACTATTCCCATACTTTCCGAGGTATTGGCTGATGACGGCATCGTCCATATCCGGAACGGATTGTTCCGTGAGGCGGTGTTTCATCTTATAGAAAATGTCCGGATTATTCCGGTCAACAAATAGGGGAAACCTGGTACCTACCCGTACCAGCCCCAAAATCCCCGCCATCGAGGAGGAAACGGATTCCTTGAAGCGGTGCTTCGAGCCTCCGGGCAAGGCAAATTCATAGACGGCCATTGTCGTCTGTTTGCCGTCGGAATCCTTCTCTTCCTTCAGTTCCACCACTTCAGCTTCCGCCAAGACACCTTGTGCAACCGCATGAAGCACAGTTTGATGCCTCTTCCAGGTGGCATGGGCAAAGGAGCAAGCCAGCGCGATGAGGAAAAGACCTAATCCACAGCCCAACCAAAAATAAACCGGAATAAATGCGCACCCGGAAAGAGTACCTGCCACGGCTATTATCGCAAAGACAATAATCGTTTCCTTTCGTTGGCTTTTCTTGCATTCTTTATAGGCTTCTTGGCGCAAGTCTTCTTCTTTCATAACACGGACAATTTATGAATTTGATAACAAAAATAGCGTCCGGTCATTTCATTCCGGTTACAATGCCGTGAATTCCGATAAAAGGCGCAAAAAAACAATCCGGGACGGTACTTTTCTACTGCGGCGTTGCACAACCACTGCGGATTTGTTGCACAAATACATTAGCAGACAAAGTATTAGATGCGGTAGAGGATGAAAACGAATTAAAACACGATGCAATTGAAGTCGCACAGAAAAAATAGGTTAATACTTACAATTATAGGGAACTATATGGTATCATAACTATATAATTCCCTATACTAATATTTGATACTCAGGTGATTAAATTGCAACATTTGGTTCAAGCGTGGAACTGCAATGTCCACTGTAAATCGAAGGTCCTAGGAAAACCTTAACACAAGAGTGGAGTGATAGCAGCCCACGCTATAGCGTGAGAACCACTATGCCTTCTTCTTGTGTTCATCTGAAAATTTCCTAGGTTTTCGATTTACAAGATGTGCATAACGCTTCTTTTAGGGAAAATTATGCAGGGAATTGTTTCACGCACACGAGACTTGTCGTTTGCTGCAAACGCCATGCGGTGCCGATGTTTTCTTCTGTCGTATTCTTGCCTGTAATGTATGTCATGCGCGGTACAAGTTTGTGCATTTTTTTCACCACAGCAGACACAGAGGCTTTTAAATTTTTCCCTGTGATACCCTGTGTCCGCTGTGGTAAAATAGTTACGTTACACTAAATGCACAATTTTATTCCGTGCAAAGTATATACAGGACAAAATCGGTTTGCAAAATATCCAGAAATCGTTATCTTTGTGCAAAAGAAACAAAACCAAATACATTACGACAATGAAAGATTTCTTAAAGTACTTGCTGGCTACCGTTATCGGTCTGTGTATCGTGGGAGCCATCTTTACCATTATCGGCATTGCAAGCATTGCCGGCATGGTGGCATCATCGGGAACAGAAACCACGGTGAAAGACAATTCGGTATTCGTAATCAACCTCAGTGGAAATGTGGCCGAACGCAGCCAATCGAATCCTATGAACCAGCTCTTAGGTGACAAGTTTACGACCTATGGACTGAACGACATTCTCAATTCCATCCACAAAGCAAAAGAACACGAAAAGATAAAAGGTATCTGCCTCAATGCCGAAGCCTTTGTCTGCTCAAGTGCCTCGCTTCAGGAAATACGTAATGCCCTGCTCGACTTTAAGGAAAGCGGAAAATTTGTTGTGGCATACGGAGGCAACTACAGCCAAAGCACATATTACCTGGCAAGCGTAGCAGACAAAGTGGCTGTAAATCCGCAAGGCAGCCTTGCCTGGCACGGACTGGCTGCACAATCAATGTTCCTGAAAGACTTGCTTGACAAAGTGGGCGTAGAGATGCAAATCTTTCGTGTAGGAACTTACAAATCGGCGGTAGAACCTTACACATCCACCGAAATGAGTCCGGCAAACCGCGAGCAGACACAGGCATTTGTCAACTCTATCTGGGGACAGATGGTGAAAAATGTATCCGAATCGCGCGGCATCCCTGCCGATACACTCAATGCACTTGCCGACCGAAACATGGATTTCCAGCCTGCCGAAGCGTACATCCAGACAGGACTGGCAGACACACTGCTGTACAAGGACGGAATGCTTGCCTATCTGAAGCAACTGACCGAGACTGATGAGGACGACAACCTGAACACCCTTTACGTAGAAGATATGGTGAATGTACAGCGCAACATACCGAAAGACAAGAGTGGAAACATTCTGGCGGTATATTATGCTGCCGGCGAGATAGGTGACGGCGCACTGGCTTCGGACGAAGGTATCAACTCGGAACAGATGATAAACGATCTGCGCCGACTGCGCGAAGACGAAAACGTGAAAGCCGTAGTATTGCGTGTCAATTCACCGGGCGGAAGCGCATACGGTTCGGAACAGATATGGCGTGAGGTGACCTTGCTGAAAGAAAAGAAACCGGTCATTGTGTCAATGGGCGACTATGCGGCTTCGGGCGGTTATTACATCTCGTGTGCAGCCGACTGGATTGTAGCCCAACCTACTACACTGACCGGCTCTATCGGTATCTTTGGAGTAATACCTAATGCCCAAAAGTTACTGAACGACAAATTGGGCATCCATTTTGATGTAGTGAAATCCAACCGGCTTGCCGACTTGGGCGATATCAGCCGTCCGTTTACCGAAGAAGAAAAAAATCTGGTACAGGGAATGGTGAACAAAGGCTATGAGCTCTTTACCAAACGATGCGCCGACGGACGCAAGATGCCGGTAGAAGACATCAAGAAAATAGCCGAAGGCCGTGTATGGACAGGCGAAATGGCAAAAGACCTGAAGCTGGTAGACGAACTGGGCGGCATTGACCGTGCCATAGCCATTGCCGCCGAGCGTGCAGAGATAACGGAATACACCGTAATGGACTATCCCAAACAAGAGGAATTCTTCCTTAGCCTGCTCAATTCGACAACAGACCACTATCTGTCCGCCGGGCTGAAAGAGCAATTGGGCGAATGGTACGAACCGTTCCGTTTTGTGAAGAACCTGAAAGATGCCGACCGCATCCAGGCACGCATGCCTTTTATATTGACAATTAATTAGTCATGCCAATCAGGAGTTAAAAGGGAGTTATAGGTAGTTATCGCCCGCTTGGCAGGCTGGGAGTTAGAAACCCATACCTTTTGCACCACTTTCAGAAGCAAGGCTATTGCTTTTAACTCCTGAACGAAGTGATAACTCCTGTGAAACATAACTACGTTTAAGAAGCTGTTTTGAATTTATCGTGCGATGATTTGGGATGAGTTTTTGAGGCATTTTTGCTTCTGTGATGAGGAAGATAGCGGGCTATCTGACGAAGAACAGGAGCGAAAAGGACCAAAAAATCGCCCAAAGCACACACGAAAACGGATACATCAAGCCAAGAAAAACTTTTTGGAGAAATTCAAAACAGCTTCTAACTCCTGATTCACATTAGTCAACTAAAAATATGCATAACAAGCCGAACGACATACAGATATACCGCAGCCTGCTGCCCCTAGCTTGGCTATACGGAGTGGGAGTGCGTTTGCGCAACTCCTTATTCAATAGAGGCGTGCTGCATTCGCACACGTTTTCCGTACCGGTTATCTGCATCGGGAACCTCACGGTGGGAGGCACAGGCAAAACCCCACACACTGAATACCTGATACGCTTGTTACACAGGGAATGGCAAGTAGCTGTATTGAGCCGGGGATACAAACGGAAATCGAAAGGATTTGTGTTAGGGAATCCGGAAACGCCCATTGAGGAGATAGGTGATGAACCTTACCAGATGTTGCACAAGTTTCCGGACATCTACGTAGCGGTAGACCGCGATCGGTGTCATGGTATCCGCCTGCTGACTGATGGACATACAGCACCCGGTACACGGGTTATCCTCTTGGATGATGCTTTCCAGCATCGGTATGTGAATGCAGGCGTCACCATTCTGCTTATCGATTATCATCGCCTGATTACACGCGATGCTTTACTCCCTGCCGGGCGTTTGCGCGAACCGGTAAGCGGGAAAGTACGGGCAGACATTCTGATAGTCACCAAGTGTCCGCCCGGTCTGGATACAGATATCCGGAATGCCATACGGAAAGAACTGGCGCCACTCCCCCGACAAGAGTTGTTTTTCACGACCTTGGCATACGGGAAACTCCAGCCATTGTTTGTAGAGGCACCCGAACGTAGCCTTGAAAGCGTCCGGACGGAGGAGTACATCTTGCTCCTTACGGGTATCGCTTCGCCTGCCCCTCTCATAAAAAAACTGTCGGAATACAGTCCGCATATCGTTCCGCTTACTTTTCCCGACCATCACGCCTTCGATGCTTCCGATATACAATGCATCAAAGACAGATTCGGGAAATTGCCGGGAAAAAAGCGGTTCATCGTCACGACCGAAAAAGATGCAGCCAGGCTCATCGGACACCCTGATATGGACAAGGACCTGATACCTTATATATATGTGCTGCCTATTACGGTAGAGTTCCTCGATGAAGAAGAAAAAGAAATGTTCAACCAAAACATCATAGAATATGTTAGAGAAAATACAAGAAACAGCCGCCTTTCTGAAGGCTAAAATGCAGACTCATCCCGAAACCGCCATCATCTTGGGAACCGGTTTGGGAAGTTTAGTACATGAGATAACCGATAAATATGAAATAAGTTACAAAGATATCCCCAACTTTCCCCTTTCAACCGTAGAAGGACATAGCGGTAAGCTGATATTCGGCAAGTTGGGTGGGAAAGACATCCTGGCGATGCAAGGGCGTTTCCACTTCTACGAAGGCTATTCGATGCAACAAGTGACCTTCCCGGTGCGGGTAATGCGTGAATTGGGCATTAAGACGCTTTTTGTGTCGAATGCTGCCGGAGGCATGAACCCTGATTTCGAGATAGGCGACCTGATGATTATCACCGACCACATCAACCTTTTCCCCGAACATCCGTTGCGTGGAAAGAACATCGATTACGGTCCCCGCTTCCCGGACATGAGCGAGGCATATTCGAAGGAATTAATCGCCAAGGCATTGGAAATCGCCAAAGAAAAAGGCATCAAGGTACAGCAAGGCGTATACGTAGGCACACAAGGCCCGACATTCGAAACGCCGGCAGAATACAAGATGTTTCATATCTTGGGCGGTGATGCGGTAGGTATGTCGACCGTGCCCGAAGTTATCGTGGCAAACCATTGCGGCATCAAGGTATTCGGCGTATCGGTCATCACCGACTTAGGCGTAGAAGGTAAAATCGTGGAAGTATCCCACGAAGAAGTACAAAAGGCGGCAGATGCCGCCCAGCCGCGCATGACCACTATTATGAGAGAACTGATAAACAGAGCGTAAGCCATGCACGAAGGAAACAGAACCGAAATAGCGACGCTAGGCGAATTTGGCTTAATCAAGCGTCTGACGGAAGATATTAAATTGGAGAACAAGGAGTCGGAGTACGGCGTAGGCGATGACGCCGCCGTACTCTCCTATCCGGATAAACAGGTATTGGTTACTACCGACCTGCTGATGGAAGGCGTACATTTCGACCTGGTATATACTCCGCTGAAGCATTTGGGATACAAGTCGGCAATGGTGAACTTCTCGGATATCTATGCCATGAACGGGACGCCCAAGCAAATCACCGTATCGCTTGCCGTATCGAAACGCTTCTGCATAGAGGACCTCGAAGACTTCTACGACGGGGTGAAGCTGGCGTGCCGCCAACACCATGTGGACATCGTAGGAGGTGATACCACTTCTTCGGTCACAGGCCTTGCCATTTCTATCACCTGCATCGGCGAGGCGGCAAAAGACCAGGTTGTGTACCGCAACGGTGCGAAAGAAACCGACTTGATTTGCGTGACAGGCGACTTGGGAGCTGCCTACATGGGCCTCCAGCTGATGGAACGTGAGAAAGCCGTGTTCCAAGGAGAAAAGGATGTGCAACCCGACTTTGCAGGAAAAGAATACCTGTTGGAACGTTTCCTGAAACCGGAAGCACGGCGCGACATCATCGAAAGCCTGGCGAAAGCCGGAATCAAGCCCACGGCAATGATGGACATTTCCGACGGACTTTCTTCTGAATTGTTGCACATCTGTACGCAAAGCAAGGTAGGATGCCGAGTTTACGAGGAGCGCATCCCGATAGATTACCAGACCGCCGTCATGGCAGAGGAGTTCAACATGAACCTTTCCACCTGTGCCCTCAACGGAGGCGAAGACTATGAATTGCTCTTCACCGTCCCCCTCACGGCACACGAGCAAGTAGAGCAGATAAAGGATGTGAAAGTCATTGGCTACATCACCAAGCCCGACTTAGGCTGTGCCTTGCTTACGCGCGACGGAACCGAACTGGAACTGAAAGCCCAAGGCTGGAATCCGCTGAAGTAAAATGAAATAGGACACAAAAGCACTCTCTATGTGCTTTTGTGTCCTATTTCATTTAAATGCAAACTAAAAAAGAATTGCTTCCTCACCTTTCTCATATTTGAAATAAGGAGAGTCTAAAATGTGTTTTTTAAACCGCAATATATTCTCATTCGAAACATCTCCTAATTTGATAATTATCCGATTATGCCTTTCGTCTAACGCATGGCCATACCACTTAATTTCAGGATGATTATCAGCTACGATTAATGAATCTAAAGTTTTCATCAGCCCCACTAACATAGCCATACTGTTCGCGTATGGCTTGATGATGATTCCATTTTTAGTTTTACACCGTTGCCAAATATCTTCTTGTACGGCGTATGAACCAGAAGTGACCCAAATATACAGCACCTCATTCTCCACATAAGCACCACCATAATAAGAAGGAAAGCCCGTTTGTCTGATAGAAGATAACCAATTACGGACAACCTCTTTATTGCTGAGCGTAACCTGCGGAATCTTTTCATCGACATGAGGTTTCTTCTCACGACCAGCGCAAGACAGCATCAACACCACCGTTATAACCGCAATATATTTAATATAACTCCAAATCATATCTTTCTACTATACGAGCAGCAGGACAAAAATATGCAATAGAAAAAATGCTATCGAAGCATAAAAGAGCATTCATCATAATCTTTCTCCCGACAACGGTGGAAGAAATAATCTGTCAGAAAGTGCGCGTTTTGTTGTAAGAATTTCCGTCCGTACTCTTCTCCTTTCAAGCTGTTCAGCATCGCATCCGGTAGCATGCCCCTGTCTTGCAACATGCAACTCAAGTCGTATGGAATCACGTCCGGGCTAAGTAAGAAAGAAAGCGCTTTTTGAGCAGCGGCTTTTGCATCGTAAAACGGATTGTCGGGCGACTTGACACATTCGCATAACTGGGTTTGTATGTACAGCCCCGTACGAGGACTTGCCATCAAGATCAATCCATGCTTTGCTCTTATTGAAGGCAACTTCAATCCTTCAGCCGTACGGTATTTCATCTCATGAGTCAGGAAGTCAATCATTTCCTGCCGGGATTTGCAGAAATAAAAAGGCTTTCCGCCGGTTGCCCGTATGAAGTCTTCATACACAGCCTTTTCGTTCCGATGTTCTTTTTTGTCACGCAGGCTTTCTACAGCTTGCTTTATGTCATTATTCAATGACGGCAACAGACTCATTATACCTATTTGATTCCACACTTTTCCATAATGCAGCAAGGTGCAGAGAGCAACTGATTCACCCACCTGCCTGTCTTTGATAGAACTCAAGTCGAAAGAATCCTTAGTAACTCGATACACTTCATCCTTACCGCATAGATCCTGTAAATACAAGAAACCGTCATCTTCCCCTGTAAGCAAGAAGAAACTTTCTATATACTCCTTTGTCGAACGCCATTCTTGCGGACCGTTGTTCTGTTCAGCCCACAATGCCAGCCATTCGCAAGAAGTGAATGATAAAGGTCCTCTGCGCCCTTGCAACATCAAGGCTGTATAGGTGTTATATACGAGCAAGTTCTTCTTCCCTTGCCAATCCTCGCTTAAATCGCTTGTTGTTTCTTCTAATTCATCCTCATATTGCTCTTGGTTTTCGATATTGAAATAAGAGTCATAATGAAACCATTGCAATACTAAACGATACTTCTCGAAACTGTTCAATCCTCCTTTTCCCTTGGGATGCATAAATTGCCAAAGCCGTTCATTTTCGGGTGCCGTTTCATAAATCTCATCCAATATGCAGTAAAGTTCATTCGCGAAAAGTTCTATCACTGGATTTTCGGGATTAATAATACGTCCTTCATCTCGGGAAGAGAACTGTATATGATGCCATAACAGAAAGCGTATGTCTTCTACATTAATTTCATCGGGGTAATAATTTTCATCCAGCGGATAAAAGGGAAGCCAGTTCCCGTAACGTTTCTTACACGCTGCTGTAAAAGTAGTCCAAATTCCTACTTGGCTGATGACATCCTCAAACCAGGCTGTCAGGCAAAGGCTAAAATAGCGGGCATCCTTCTCCTCAAACATTCCGTCTGCTAAAGGCGTGTTCAGTACTTGGTAAATCTGATTGGCTACATCGGTGTAATAGCGGTCTACTTCGTCCACAATTTGATAAGGATGCAATTTTAACCATTCTTTCGGATATATTTTCTTCATTGTCTATTGATTTTAGTAGCACACATCGTTGTTCTTTCTTGTCAATTTTGACCGAAAGTACAAAAAAAAATCAGTTATCCTTTTGCTTTTCCGATTATTTCTACACTTTTGATAAAAAAGTTTCAAAATAGTTTGCAGATTCAAAAAATTTGCCTACCTTTGCACTCGCAATCAAGAAACAATGATTGTAAAGTTGGTGCCATAGCTCAGTTGGTAGAGCAAAGGACTGAAAATCCTTGTGTCACTGGTTCGATTCCCGTTGGCACCACAAAGAGTCAGAGAGTTACAGCGATGTAGCTCTCTTTTTTATTGCTTTATTGGGAGTCCGAAATAAAAAGGTTTTTCAACATCAAATGATTGTTTCTAAAAAGAATTAGCTATATTTGCCCTTAAAGGATCTTTACCTTTATGGCTCATACAGCAAAAGCAACCACACAGAGGACAGCGACATTGACATTGCCGTTGTGGTAGAACGAATGAGTGATGATTATTTTGAAGATACTCCTTTATTGTGGAAACTGAAACGTAAGATAAGCAATCTTATAGAGCCAGTTCTACTTACAGAAGATACAAACAATCCTCTCTATGCAGATATTCTCAAAACGGGAATACTGATATAAACAGAAATATAGAGACCTATCCAATATAGGACCACTTATATTTATATGAGATAAGTAATACAATTGTTAATAATTATGTGTAAGCCGAGGTGTAAACTACGGTGAGTTTTCCTCCAGTATGCACAACCTGCATAAGCTTGATGCCAATAAAAGTTTTGGTTTCCATCAAAATAATCCTTTGCATTTGCTGACCAATTCGGCTACATTTTTCGCATTCATTTTCTCAAGCAGGCGTTTGCGGTAGGTTTGTATCGTGTTTATGCTGAGATACATGCGCCGGGCTATTTCTCGCGTACTCAGCCCTTGCATAAGGTATGTCAATACTTCTTTTTCCCGGTCAGACAAGGTACGGTAAGGTTTGTTCTCGGTTCTGCTCCGTTTACCGTACAATAGACTGAATGACTGGCTGAAGTATTCCTGACCGTTCCGTATGGTATTTACTGCCATGGGAATTTCATTAAGGTCAGCGTGTTTGGATACAGCTCCGCTAATGAAATTGCGGATGTCCGATTCGTATAGCTTGGTAGCTATCCAAGGCTCCTCATGCATAGTATATACCAGAATGGGGCATTGCGGCAGATGTTCGTGTATCATTCGGATGAGGTTGAAACCGTCTGTTCCCGGAAATTCCAAATCGGTGATGCACAGGTTGAAATCCGTTCCCGTAAGGACTTGCTTTAACGTGTTCAAGTCGTTGGCTTTCATGCAATGTGCTTGGATATGCGTACTAAGTAACTTTTCCAAGCCGTCGGTCACGATGGGATGATCATCTATCATAAGGATGTTATACAAATTCTCGTTCATTGGATTCGATTTTGAAAGTCATTATAAAGCGGTTCTCTTTTTCGTTGGTCTGGTTTTCGATTGTAGCCCGGATGGCTTTGGCACGGTCACTTATGGTACGTAGCCCGATGCCTTTTTCTTCCGTTTGGGGACGGTTCGGGTATATGGGATGACCGTTATCTGTAATCTGTAAGAGGATATTTCCGTCTGTATGGCGGCTGAGGTAGATGCCGATGCCTGAAGCGTCGGTATGCTTGATGACGTTCATGGTGATTTCCTGCACGATTCGGTACACTTCGCGGGCGGTCCTTTGGGGCAACGCGTCGGGTGGCGTTGGCAAAGATGAGCCTTCGTTATAGCTGACGCGGACGCCCGTGTTTCCCGTGAGGCTTCTGGCATATTGGCTCAATATCTCATTCAGGCTGAGGCTTTCGAATTCGGGCGGCATCAGTTCGTGCGAGATGGTTCTTACGTTTTCCCTTACCTGTTTGATAGCCTCAGCCATTGACGCCTGTTTTTCCATGCGGGCTTTCATTTCGAGGGCAAGCAGGTCGTTGGCGGTACCGTCGTGAAGCTCTTTGGCGAAATGCCTGCATTCTTCTTCCAGTCCTTCGATGTAGCTTCGTGCCGATTCCAGTTCTTTTTCTTGCCTCATCCGGAGCAGTTCCCGTTCGGCGTTCCTCCGCTTGTGGCGTTGCTGGAGCAGGATGATAACCAGACATGCCAGTCCGGCTATCAGGGCGAGGGCTATCTTCAGCGAGTCGGCTTCTTGCTTCAAGACTTTCTCGCGGAGCCGGGTGATTTCCAGTTCTTTCTCTTGTGTCTCGTATTTCACCTTCACTTCCGCCATTTGCGAGGTGACTTCTTGCTTGGCGAGCGAGTCCGCCCACATCCGTGCGCTGTCCATATAGGCGAAGGCTTTTTGCGGATTTCCCAAATAATGATAGCAGACCGCCATTTTTTCGAAAAGCGATTTCTTTTCGCTTCCCGTCGGATGGGTATTCAGGTAGATAAAGTCTTTCAGGGCTTCGGCATACCGCTTTTGTTCGTAGTTCGCCAAGCCTCGTGTCTGGATGAATCCCACGGCGGAGATGTTATGAGGCGGAAGCTTTCCCAAAAGTTTGTTCCCTATGCCGATGTAATAACGGATAGAGTCGGTCATCCCTTTGCGCTGGAAGTACCGGTACATGCCGGGGATGCAGCGCACTTTCCATTCCGCATTGCCTTCGGGGCCGCATGCGATTTGCCACGCTTGTTGGATGGAAGCCCCCGCTTCTTCTGTCTTCCCGATTTGCGCCTTAATGGCGGACCGCACTTGCCAGGCAGCGAATGTGGTGGGAAGGTCATCGGTTTGGAGCACATACCTCAACGCATCGTCGATGTGCCTTTCCGCATCTTCATAGTTCCGCAGGTTAAAGTAGAATACTGCCAGGTTCAGGTTGAGGTTTCCTATCCAGCTCTTGTCTCCGCATTGCCGGGCGGCATCCAGTGCCTTGTTATAGAAATAAAGGGAAGAATCTTGCCGGTTGAACCGGTGATAAAGCACACCCAGGTCGTTGTACACGCTGACGTGCTTTTCCAAGTCCTCCACTTCGGGCAAGTAGGGCAATACGCTTTTCTTCATCTCCAGCGAGCGGGCGAGTTCACCTTTATAGAAGAGCAAGGTGGCTTGCTCGTTGAGCAGAACCGGATAAAGGGGCGAGCCGGTTACGCCTTCCATAGCAAAAGCCTTGTCGAAACAAGCCTGAGCCGAGTCGTATTCGCCTTCTCCCATAAGCGAGACTGCCTGGTCATAGAGATGCGCCAGAAGGGTATCGGTAGGCAATTCTTTTCCTTTGCTTTCGGATAAAGGTATCACGAAAGCGGAAATCAGCAGGATAAGATGCAGGCAATACGTGCGCATAATTGTTTATAATAGTTAACCGATGCAAAAATAGTAATTTATTTGAAACCACATGCCGGGTGGTTGGATTTTTTTCATTCAAGAACACGGATCTTTTAAGCCCACTAATCCTTGTTATTGTTTGAGAAGTCATTATTTTTGTGCACATTGATGCATGAACACCGCTTCCAGTGTTTCTTTTTATCGTTCATATAAAATGATTTTTGCAGACAGAAATTCCCAATGCGACAGAAGTTGCTTTTTTGATTTCCGTCTTATTTTTGCCATGCAAAAACAAGATTTATTTTCATGATTTTCAATATTTTACATATACAACCAACTAAAAGGAAACATATATTCCACCATTGTGACAGCATAATGAAATACCTGAAAGAGTTTGTGAAATCAGTGCCAGACTACCGCAAGACAGACATGAGGAATTACAGGTATAAGCCGGAAGATATTCTTCTGCTTGTCCAGCCAGAAAACATCATAGACAAAATCCGGAAAAAGGGCAGTGATTGCCTCATCGAGCTGAAAGCTAACCGGCAGACCCTGCGGTATGGGATTGGGAACAAGGTATACTAAGTCTTCCGTGGAAATGCCCTAATTGCCGACAGGGAAAAGTAGAACGGAAATCTGAAAGTCATCGAAATACGGACGGACACGGACAGGAAGTCAGACGGTCAGACACCTTCCGAGCGGAGGTTCTATGTCTCAAGCTTCAACGACAGTGCCAGGTAGCTGGACAAATAGCAAGAAAACATTGGGCCATCGAAGCCATGCACCGGGACCTTGACCGCAACCTGAAACAAGCCCCCATAAAGCGGAAAAGCGCAAGAACAGCCAGCGATACAAAGGCTGGTTCTGTCAATCCTTTCCATATGGAAAGGCAGAAGGAGAAAACTCTCCGACAAGAGAAAGGGAACGGCTGAACTTATTGGAGAGCTTTCTATGAATTTTACTGGAATAATACGTCTACTGACTCAAAAACAAAATAAATTATAGCTTCAACATACCCGTAACATATTAGATATCAAGCAGACGAACTTCCCTACCTCCTGTTGGAAATGGGTGAGGGAATAATACACTTCTATCAAAGTTTAAATAAAAGAACCGTATAGACGAACGCACATCGATATGTTTCTCGCCGCACCTATATGAATAGTCTTCGGGAGCGATTCAAAATATTATGTCGTAAAGCATGTCATTTCTTCTATTTTTCAAGGTTTATCACTATTTTCGGTGACAAAAAATTCCAAAAAATTGTGTTATATTTGTAGTAAGAGGTTAAAAGATGCAATGAGGCTGCTTTTTGCCGTCCGGATAAAAACCAGAACCATTCATTTTATCCACTTATGACAAAATATATGAACGAATAAAATTGAACATCTGTGAGGCTTTACTAAGAGAAAGAAATAGTATAAACTAAAATAAAAGAAGTTATGAATAGATTGTTAAAAAGAGGAATTTTATGGGTGATGATATTCCCATTATTTCTGTTGGGCAGTTGCGGTGGCGATGATGAAATGAACCCAGAGCCATCAGTAGATGCTGAAATAACTTTTACGGAAGAGAGTCAGTCTTATGTATCGGGCGGAATGACGTTTGAAGCGGCTGCGGATAGTAAGACGGTGCATTTCACGACCAATCAAGCATGGGATGTAGAAGTAGCTTCCGGTGAATGGTGTACGGTTAGTCCGGCTTCGGGTAGTGCTGGAAGTGGAAGCTTTACAGTGTCGGTGACTGAAAACACGGAAGATGCCGACCGTAGTACCTCAATTACCCTGACGGCGGGAACGGCTTCGCAGACTTTACAGGTGACGCAGACATCAGCTAGTTTTGATGTAGAAGAAGTTTCTAGCTACATTACGGAAGTAACAGGAGTTGTAGATGAATTATTTATGCAAAGTGAGGGCATCGAGGATTTGTCTCAACATGAGGATGACATCCGTGCGCTGGAAGGAGTAGAAACCGTAGAGATAACAGACCTGGAATTAGCCGTTAAAATCAAGAATGGCGGCTTCATATCTTGGTACTATCCGCCTCAGCAGGAAATTGCGGCCGCCAACAACCAAGTGAACTTGTTGCAAGGTTTCTCTCAATCGGTTTTCGCATCCACAAGAGGGCTGGCAACCGACCACGAATTCATAGATGCTAAAAGCATATGTATTATTAACCAGACGGCCAATGATGAAAAATTTGAGGGGGCGGCTGATGCTTTTAGTCAACTGGAAAGCTACCTTGCTCCTTTATTCAATGTGGAACTGGTCAGGGGCGAAGCGGCAAACCTGAATTTCTTTGCTTCCCTTACTGGATATGATTATATCTTTATGGAGACACACGGGGGGTATTCTAATGGGCTGCATTGGCTTTCAACGGGAGAAACTGTTGCCGGGACGCCCGAAACGTGGTTGAAAGAACGTTGGGGATCACAATGGAGGAGGGGAAGCTTTGGAATCATGAAACTGAAAGAAACACGGGATTCTAAGGAAACGGAAATATCCTATTGGGCTGTTAATGAAAATTTTATCCAATCGTTGCAAGGCTCTTTCAATCGTTCTATCATCTTCAACGTGGCCTGTCAATCACTCAAAGGCACTAATGCGCTTGCTAACGCTTTCCAGAAAAAAGGTGCGGGAGTATATATTGGATATGATGAGACAAATGCAGTAGGGGCTGCCGCGGGTATTAATGTATTGGGCTACTTGTCAATGGGCATGACCGTGGGGCAAGCCGTAGACAGCTTGCCTGCTAATTATCGGGCAGATGCTAATTGGGGTGGAACATTACGCTATTATCCGCAAAGCGGAGAGCATCTTTGTATCCTGCATCCCGAAGTACAGACGCTGGAGGCTACCGATATCACCGGCAACACCGCTAAGGTCCATGGGACCATCACTCAGTGGAGTGAGACTTTTGACACAAGTAATTCTCAAGCCGGATTTTGCTGGAGCAGCACCAATCCGGAACCAACGATAGAGAGTGGTAAATCCAAGTCAGAATCTGTTGAACTATTCCCAAATGATGGAACCTCCATCAGCATTAACGGGGATATGTTTAACTTGAGGCCTAACACGACTTACTATTACCGAGCTTTTCTCTATATGAATGGCGACTATTACTACGGGGATGTAAAGGAGGTCAAAACGACTGAACAAGAAGATGACGGCATGCGTGACTTCCTCGTGAAATTATATCATGATACGGATGGCGATAACTGGACTCGTAATGATAACTGGCTTAGCGATAAACCTATTACGGAGTGGTATGGGGTAACAAAGTATGATGGCTTATATTATGTATCTTTAGAGAATAATAATTTGATTGGTAATGTTGATTTTGAGGGATGTCAAACATTGAATACATTATTGTTGGATTATAATAACATAGCTAATATAAATACGGCAGATTGTGTTAATCTGAGGCAGCTTAATTGTATTTATGCTTCATTAGAAAATGTAAACGTTTCAAGATGTATAAATTTGGAAACTCTATTTTGTTCTGGATCTGATTTAAAAAGTATTATTGCCCCGAATTGTCCGAATTTGGTTTCAATTAGTTATGATCATCATTATTTTGAAAACACTTTGGAGTATGTTGATATAACTAATGATAAAAAGTTAACAAATAATCATGGTGAGTATATGGGAACAATTAAAACAGAAGCCTCTGGTAGTGGAATTACTTATGCGGAAATCGCTAGTAGTCAAGTTTATGCGAATTTTTCAGGATGTCAGTCATTAACAGAAATACGGGGCGGCAGTGATTATTTGGAATATTTTAATATAAAAGGTTGTTCTAACTTGGAAACGTTTCATGTATCTTTCCCATATAGTTATAGTGAAACAACTTTTGATTTCTCTGAATTTACGAAATTGAAAGAATTAACATTTTCGGGTTATGGCTTTTCTCATATAGATTTTTCTAAATGTTCTGAATTGGTGACATTGAGGATAGATGGAGTTAATGTTGACAATATTAATGCATCTGGATTGCCAAATTTGGAAGATATGGAGATATATAATACGTGGAGTAATTATTTAAATGTGTCAAATTGTGGAAACCTGAAACGTTTGGTTACGCAATATTGTTATTTTAAAGGGATGGATTTATCTAATTGTGGAAATTTGATTGATATGAGATGTTTGGATAATGATGCTGAAATTCAGTTAGATATAACAGAATGTCATCCCAATATGCATTTTTATTGGGGTTATTCCAAATTGACCCAATTACGTCTGTTGGAGAGTCAATCAAAAACTGGTGAAACATGGGGAGATATAGATTCAGATTTATATCCATTCCCTTCTCATATGAATTGGCAGCAATATCCAGAGTTTATTTATGAATGAAAAGACACAATCTATTAAGTGTACATAATTAAGACATCAAAATGGATTATCTATACATCCTGTGTCAGATTTATAAAGTGTAAGCATCATGGATTATACGGAATTACTATCAGAGTGTTTTCCTTTCTTGCAGGAACTGGTCGCTCCTTCGTGGTTGGTGTATGTCATCTTAGCAGGCATACTGGTGTTGTTTGGGTTGGCACGTGTCAATAAGGACGCTGAAAAACCCGGTGTGACGTTGGGAGTGATGATAGGCTTCATGGTGCTTTCGCTGGCAGAGGTGTATCTGTTGGTCGGTTGGAAAGGGCATCATTTGTCTTTCCTTATGCCGAGTGAAGCGGATGGCTGATGGCGTGTTACATTTTCTTGGAATTTCAGTCGTTACTGGTATTGGTTACGCTGTTTATGAGTTTTGGCAGCGTTATACGTGTTCTTAATTATACGGAAAATAATCATTTAAAATAATACGCTTATGGACGAAAAAGTAAGAAAACAGAAGTTTTTGCAGCTTCAGTTCTATATGCTGTTGCTGGTGTGTACCTTGTTGCCCGATTTGGGTTCTTTGTTGGGGTTACCCGATTTCAGCGTTTCGGTGTTTTGCAGCCAGTTGGTAGGTGTGATCGGAGCCGGATGGGCCTTATACGCTTTCTACAAAAGCGGACCTATGCCCGTACCTTTCTTGTGCCTGGCAGGTGGCGGAATCGTGATAGGGTTGCTTTCGCTTATTCCCGATATGCCGGCTTGGTTGGACTATGTGGGTCTGATAGCCTTGCTTGTCGCTTTGTTTATGAGTGCAGGGGCTTTGGGCATCCGTTGGAAAAATAGTGGAAGCCAGGGAGCTTACCTGGTATTGATGGCTCTGTTGCTACATGTATACGATAGCATCGGCGATTCTACAATGACAGGCATTGCAGCACTGATAGGTCTGGTACTTTTCTTTGTGGGATTAAGCAAACTCAAACAAAGTGTTGACCAGAAAGGTGCACAGGGCGTGTCGCGTCTGAAGATAGCCGTTATTTTGGGTATCGTGGCAGTTGTGTTCGGTTGGATTCCCTTGTTGGGTGGCATCGTGGCAGGCATCTTGCTGATTATTGGATTTATCATTGAGTTCTTAGGGTATGGCTCGATGATGCAGTCGGCATCTTTAGGCACCGAAGGGCAAGCAGGTGCAGGCAAGTTACGCATCAGCATGATTATTTTGCTGATAGCAGCTATTATCGACTTATTCCCGTTGACAGGGATGGTCGTAGGACTTATTTCGCTGGCTGCTTTGTGGCTGGTGTTCAAAGGCTGGACCATGGTGCTTGTAGGATTGGAACAATATAATTAATATAACAGAATCTATGAAAACAAAACAATCAGTTTTTGCCCTTGTTGCGATAGCAGCATTGGCATTCGCCTCTTGTGGAGGTAATGGAACATCCTCATCGGGTGTAGCCAAGAAAAGTTTATTCGGCGATATACCGGAATTGTATGAAGAAAAGGCGGTAGACTTGTTGAAAGAAGCCGCATCCATGCAAGGCAAGGAGGCGAGTATGGGTGAAGCTCTTGGGCTGGTTGCCAAGATGCAGGTGATGTATGAAGAAGCAGGAAAAGAAGCCCAACCGTTGGCAGACAAACTGGTAGGGGAAAAAGTAGCATATGAATTGTCGGATAGCCTGTCTTATCAGCTTGTGTCGGACATTGAGGTGAAAAAAGTTTCTCTTCCTGAATATGCATTATTCGGGGGTGGTGAGCAGACTACACGGCTTCATGTGAACTTTGACATCGTAATGACTCAAAATTCAGAAGAATATATCAGGTTGTATTATTTGATTATGGATGATGATACACCTATCGGTTATGGATCTTGCTCAGGATTAGGGAAACATGCTGTAGGCGATACAATACATGTTAAGGATAAAATTACCGCTCCGGATGTCCCTGCAAAATATGCAAAAGCCTGCAACATGTTAAAATTTGTCACAGAATATACCTATTATTCGCAACGGGATGCATTGCGTGAACAAGCTAAGAAATGGAATGAAGAGTTAGAAGCCAAATACGGAATTAAAAAAGAAGATGATAAGTGATTTTCTTATTCCATTTGTCTCAATCGGCTTTATCTGTTACATGATAAAATAACAGCATATTATTGAATAGTTGTTACGGTCGGAATTCCGGGAGGAACTCCGACCGCTTTTTATAGAATGTTCCTATACAAAAGCAAAGATAAGGCTTACGGGACATGTGAGGTTGGGCGGTCATAAAAGTTCAATATGCTTCAAATATCACTGTTTTAGGTGACAAGCTAATTGAAAAAAAATGCTGTAATTTGCAAAAAGTGTATGCTTAGTAATTGTATGGCATATTATGAAAATTGAATATCCGTATCCAGTTAATACATACCCTTTGAAAACGGATATATACTGCATGGACAGATGAATATATACTGCATGTGCGGTTGAATATATACTTCATCCGCCTACGGATATATACTTCAGAGGCAAAGTAAGTACTACTGCGTTTTTCACACAGACGGATTGGCAAATTGCGGAATTTATACTATGAAAAAACAATAATAATAGATATGGCTGTAAAATCAATGTTGACATGGAAATCTTTTATGCATTCCGGATTGGTCTTATTGGGAATGCTTTTGTGTTGGGGGCTGTCTTCGTGTTCGCCTTGGGAAAGAGATTTAAATAAGGTATATCAAGCCGCACAAAAGGGTAATAAGAACGCGATGTTAGTTTCCAAGGAAAAGGCTTGTACGCTTTGCAGCCATTATGGTCATATTTCGGAGTATTGCCCGCTCGTTGGCGAAAAGAGAACGATATGATAGTGCGGCTTATTCTTGACCGTATTATACCACAGATAAATGATAACTCTTTAATAGTTTTGACTGTAATTTAGATAGTATGAAAATGAAACAAAATTTGTTTGTTTTGCCTGTCCTTGGCTTGCTGCTGATGCTTTGCCAGGGATGTTCGGAGGATAAAGAAGAGAATCCTCCTGCTCCTGAGTCTCCGTCTATAACGGTTGAATCGGAAGAAGATATTCCTGTGTTTGATACTGCTGGCGGTACGCTCGCCTTGACTTTTACAACTACTTCCGATTGGACGGCTTCTGTTGACGGTGCTGCCTCGGGTTGGCTTAGTGTTTCGCCTGCAAGCGGTGAAGCGGGCACTCATACGTTGAGCCTTGTCACTACGGCAAATGATAGCTATGATGAACGTAATGCTTCGGTCACAATCACATCGGGGAGCGTAAAGAAAATCCTTACCGTGACACAGAAGCAAAAGGACGCGTTGATTTTGACTTCCAATAAAGTAGAATTGGAAGCAGAAGGAGGCGATTTCTCGATAGAGCTGCAGGCGAATGTTGAAGTGACTTATGAGATTGAATCCGGTGCACAAACGTGGTTGACTCCCGTTGCCCGTTCTCGTGGACTAACTTCCTCATTCTTGGCCTTCCATGCAGAAGCTAATGAGGAGGCGGAAGCCCGTCAGGCTGTCATCAAGTTAGCTGGAGGAAACGGCTTGACCGAAGAAGTTACGGTCTATCAGATAGGAACCGGTCCTGCCTTGGTGTTAAGTCAGTCAGAGTACATCGTAAGCAGTGCCGGAGAGACCATTCAGGTGGAATTACGAAGCAATACGGCATACGAAATCGAAATGCCCGGTGTAGATTGGTTAAGGAAAAACTCCTCCCGAAGCCTTTCCACCTATACACATTATTTTATAGTAGACCCGAATGAAACATACGACGCGCGTAGCGCGGTGATCCGGTTTATAGATAGGGAAAACGGGATAGAGCAAACCGTGACCGTCACACAGATGCAACGGGATGCCATTGTTGTGGCGCAAAATGTTTACCAAATCGGTGTGGAAGGCGGTGCTTTGGATTTCGCCGTGCAAGCCAATGTAGATTTTACCGTAAGTACAAATGCGGATTGGATTACACAAGTCGAGACGCGCGGATTGACAGAACGGATGTTATGTTTTGATGTAGCACCGAATGAAGGGGAAGAAATGCGTGAAGCGGCGATAACTTTGGAAAGCGGGAGTGCAACGCAAATCATCAAGGTACAGCAATTCGGAAAAACAGAAGAACCTTTCATCGAATTGTCTTTACAAGAGTATAAAGCCGGTAATGCAGGGGGCACTTTCCAGATTGATGTTCGGACAAATATTGAATATCAAGTGATGATGCCTGATGAAAGTTGGATTATAGAAACGATGTACGATGGAAGCACGCATTTCTTCGAGGTTTTGCTTAATGACACTTACGATGCTCGTACTGCCGAAATACGTTTTGTCAATACAGAGAAAGGCATAGAAAAGACAGTTACTGTGACACAGGAAGCATTGTATGACATTCTTATAGAGCAAAGTTCTTATGAAATAGGGGCAGAAGGAGGTGTATTGGATTTGCCCTTGCAAGCTAATATGGATTTTGAGGTAACGACTTCTGAAGATTGGATAACGCAAATAAGTGCGCGGGGCTTGACGGAACAGGTATTGCATTTCAATGTAGAGGAGAATCCTCAAGTAAAAGAAAGGACTGCTATCATTACAATCTCAAGTCCGAACGTAACTCACGAGATTCAGGTTGTGCAACGAGGTAAAGCTCCTACCCTTAAAATAATCTCTGCTCCTCAAGAACTGGATAATAAGGAACAAGAGTTTATTATCGTAACAGAGAGTGAAGTGGAATATTGGGACGTAAGTCAAGATGCTTATTGGATTCAGTTGAGAGACATTTTCACCGAGGAGTCAGAAGGCACTTATATTACTACTTATAAATTTAATGCAGAATCAAATGCTTCCTCTGATGTGCGAAGCGGGCAGATTACATTTTCTATCTATCACAATGGTTATACGGTTAGAGAAGTTGTAACGATTTTGCAAAGAGGGGACGTATCTGTTAAACCAGGTATCGACGATATGCCAACAGAAGAATGGTAACACAAAAAGTATGAAAATATGAAAGCAATAAAGTATATATCCGTAGCAATATTCTCGGCTTTGTCTTTAATAGCCTGTCAAGACGATTCCTTTAACGCAACGAATAAAGACATTAGAATATTTGCAGATTCTAACGTCAAAACACGTGTAGCATTTCACGAAGATGAAAGTGCCAATAAAACATACGTTACATGGGAAGAAATGGATGCTATCTCCCTTTATACGAAGGGGCAAGTTCCCATATATTATCAAGCAATGACAACTGAAAATTCTAATCAAGTTGAGTTTGTCAAAGGGACTCCTGAGGCGTTAAATGGAGAAGAGGGAGATTCGGTCTATGCTTATTTCCCCGCCTATAAAAATTATCCGAATGACACTTATACGAATGATGGAATAGAAATAAACTGTGATAATTATTCAACATTCCTTTATGCCAAGAGTAAAGTAGAGAACAATCAAGTCCATTTAACTTTTAAGCATTTATTTGCTTATCTGAAGCTCACTGTGACAGAGAACCTTTTCCCGAAAGATTGTCATCCTCAATCTATGGCGATTTGGGGAGAGCATATTTTACAGGGAAAAGGAACATTCAACCTGTCTGCAGAAACTTTATCCATTGAAGAAGGCATTAACCAAGTTTCTATGGATATAAACTTGGAAAACGGTTCTACAAGCATGTATATCCCTATTTTACCTCAACCTGATGGCACAAGGTTAACTTTTTATTATTTCGGAGAAGATGGATGGGGGGATTTTCTTTTCGCAAGGACTGCACCCAAAGGAGGTTTTAAAGCCGGACATGTATATATTTTGGATACAGGAAGTGAGAAGGAATTGGAAGAAATGGAAAAGCAAAAAGAAGCATTAATCGCATTGTATCACGCTACCCATGGAGAAAGTTGGGTAAACAATACGAATTGGCTGAGCGACAAACCCATTTATGAATGGTATGGTGTGAACAATAATGAATATCGCACCATAGAAAGTCCCTATGTGGTTATGCTTAACCTCGCTAATAATGGATTATATGGACAATTACCACCAGAATTTGCTGACTTGATGAATAGCTTGGAAGCAGGAAGTCTGGATATAAGCGGAAACGGCATTTATGGTTTTGTCCCGGATGCGGTGAAGCAACATTCTGAATGGGATAACTTCGGGTGGAATATCATACAACAAAATCCTTGGAATGGAGGTCGTATTGATATGACAAATATCAACCTCCGAATGGAAGATGAAGAGGTTGAGTACTTGGATGAATCGCAAGGGAAAACTAACATCTATGACATATTGAGAAAAAATAAAGTCAACCATATCATGATTGACACGCCCAGCGATGCTTTCGCCAACATCCATCTTTCCTATCACAATAAAGGTTATGCAACTATCATAGCCCACCAAGACTGGATGGGTGCAACAAGGGAAGGAACCATTCAAGACACAAAAGATTACCCAATTAAAGATATGATAAGGCTTTGGAATTCATTGGGGAATGGAAGTTTGTCAGGACTAAGCGGAATGGGTAATAGCTTCCTTATTGACAATGAGGGAAATTTGATTGAAATGCTCAATAAAGATTGGGGTGCTCCTGAATCTTATTATACAGATATCGTGGACAGTATTCTTTATGCGCGTTTGGGAGAACCGGAGGAACATCCCATATTCTCTACTGAATATTATACATCTACGGATTATTCACGTGATGGAGAAGTGGTTACTTTGCAAACGGCAAGTGTGGGTAAAGGGATTGACTTAGTGTTTATGGGCGATGCTTACGTAGATAGGGACATGGAAACCGGAGGTAAATATGAAACAGATATGAAACAATCCATGGAATATTTCTTCTCCATTGAACCATACAAGTCATTCCGCAACCGCTTTAATGTATATGCAGTAAAAGTGATATCAGGTACAGAATACATTTCAGACCAAAGTGGGCGCATGGATCTTCGAATCGGTATGTTTATGGGAAATGACTATGGCGGAGACGATAATATCTGCTTTGAATATGCTTCTAAGATTCCTGACATAGATTTAGATAATGCGACAATTGTAAATGTTGTGAATAATCCAAATGGTTTCTTTGTTTCTGGGTATACCAATATGTACGATACAGGAGCATCTGTCGCTCATATAGATGTCGGTGGTCCGTCAGAAGTCATCATCCACGAAGCGGGTGGCCATGGCTTTGCCAAGCTATTGGATGAATACATCTATGAAGGATATGAAAATGTCACGGCAACTACTGAAGATAAAGCTTCTTTTGATTCATATTACAAATCAAGGGGATGGGGTGCAAACATAGACTTCACGAATTCACCCGACGAGATTCAATGGGCGCATCTGCTTAAAGACGAACGTTATGCTAACGAGGTAGGTATTTACGAAGGTGCATACTTATGGGCGAAAGGAGTATACCGTCCGACAGAAAAAAGTGTAATGAATCAGGATTACTCGTGGTTCAATGCTCCCAGCCGTGAGGCCATCTACAAAGCCATCATGCGTGCATCCGAAGGTGATAATTGGACATATGACTTTGAGGACTTTGCCTCGTATGATGCAATCAACCGGACAATGGCACGAAGTGCTAAAAGTCTTTCGACAGATAAGAGAAAAGTGATACACCGACCGCCGACATTCATAAAAAGCCCGTGGCAGAATAATACCGTGGTGCCTTACAGATAATAGTAGCATAAAATTGAAGAGACATAATTTGCGGTCGGAGTCCGTGAGGGATTCCGGCCGTTGTTTTTTATATGCCTGCCGTAAGTTTGTATCTGAGAAGCGAAGATATCGGTAATGTCAGGAGACACAGTTATTATGTGAGGAAACACAGAAAAATTACAATAAAAATGGCACATAGAGTGATTATCGTCTGTCATCTCCATATGCCATTTTATGTTTTAGGGACATTTACTGAATATCCCCAAATAGGAATTGTCGTTTAATTCATTCAATTTATGGCTTCAAATGTGCATAAATAGTCTCTGTTTATTCTTCAACAGCAGTCTCTACGGTTTCCATCTGAACACCTTCTACAAAATCAGTTTCACCACTTGACACAAGCAGATTGTACCATTGAATCAGCTTTTTGATATCACTGGTATGAACACGGTCACGGTCATAATTGGGTAATACTGCCGCCATAAACCCGTGCAGCTCGTCACTGGATGCTTTCTTATAATTGAACTGCACTTCAGCACCATTTTCTTTTTTCTTTACCGATTCGAGCACAGTAGCCAATGGCACTTCTTCTGCATCGGTGTACATAGCAATATCGCCCAACGAAATCACTTTATCACTGGCATAGACCGGCATTCTTTTCTTATCTGCGATATTTTCAACAATCAACATATTTTTAGCCTGAGAAATCAGCTTATACAGTCCCGGTTTTCCCGAGATTGCCAAAATAGTTTTCAACATACGAGTTTCTAATTAGTTTAATAATTTATTTTAATAGGACAAAAATACAATACACGACCGACATACACAAACTTTATCCGTTACCTTTTATCATTTTTTCTAAAGTTTCCTGCAAATCGTCTAATTGAAGATTTAACGGACGACTCCCGTCATTGAATATGATAAAGTCTGAGCGGTCCTGCTTGGCTTTATCATCCATCTGAGCTACTATCCGCTGACGTATTTTCTCTTCGGTTGTACTGTCACGCAACATGACCCGACGAATCCGAAGTTCTACCGGAGCATACACCATGACAACCTTATCTACAATGTTGTCGAAGCCCGACTCAAAAAGGATAGCCGACTCTAATGCCACAATCTCACATCCGGTTTGCCTGTCCGCCCATTTCAGAAAGTCGGCCTTTACCTGCGGATGGACAATGGCATTAATTTGCCCGGCATGACAAGAATCGGCAAACAGGTAATTTGCCAGCAAAGGCTTATTAAGTGTGCCGTCACTCTTGTAAACCTCTTTTCCAAGCAATGCTGTCAGCCTCCGGCGAATCCCTTCATCAGAAAGCATCAGACGTTTTGCTTCCGAATCGGTATTATAGACCGGAATTCCATAGTGTTCTGTCAACAAGCGGGAAACATACGATTTTCCGCTCCCAATTCCTCCGGTAATACCTATCTTCACCATTCGGTTTCCTCCCCCGATGTCTGCTCTATTAAATAATCGACCGAAGCTGGCGTAATACGGACATGACTGACATAATCGGGAGAAGTCTTTAGAGTCAGCGGAAGTTTGTCACTCTTGGCCCGAATGATATCCTCATAAGTAACACCAATAAAAAAGTCATCTGATGTGGCATCCTTGAAATGCGCCAAACCTACTTGAAACGTCACCTGTACTTTCGAAGGGAAAGTACGCAGTACCTTATCGGCAGGGAAATTAATGCCCACAATCGGCACCTCTACGGTTTTTTCGGAATACATATCGACATACACCAGCAGGTCATCGTATGCCGGAACAAACTTCACTCCTTTAATCTTCTGCAACATTACCCGCTGGTTCAAAGTATCCGTTACATTTTGCAGATGCACTTTCTCGGTATAAGCAGCCGTCAATGTATCGAGCACTTCTTCGGGGGCATATGCGATGACCGAATCGGGAGAAAAACCTATGTGGGAAATATAATACTGCAAGCCGGCACTTACTTCACCTGCCAGCCTGACAGGAACTTTCTTCGCCTTGCCCATCGTGTAAATAAAATCAAGCGTATCCGGACGTACCGAAAGCAGATGGGTAGAGACGTTCAATTGTGCCGAAATCTTCTTCAACAGGTCTGCCGAAGAAATATGCACATGCGCCCCCCGGTCCTTATAGTCGTTAAAGTCAAACGAAATAGGGAAAAAGGTTCTGCCCAGCATATAGTTCAGCAAGACTGTCCCCCGGTCTTCCACCCTTACCCGCACATCGCCTGGCAGTTCAGATGTCAACACAGCTTCTTTCGGGACGTTTTTCAAGCGTAAAGGCACCTTAAATTCTGTCTGATAGACATCATCCAGTGTCTGCAACATCCAAAAAGCGAAAGAGACCAAGACAAAAAACAAGAAGACCAGACTCTCCTTGCACTTATCGCTAAGCAAGAATTTTCTGATCTTCCGTATTCCCAGTCTATAATATTGCTGTATGTTCTTTACATCGAACATAGATCCGTCTCTTATTTATTGTTTGCAGCCTGTGTATCAGCGTAAATAGAGTTCTTGTCTACTTTCAGTTTTACACTCGGAGCCACTTCTACAATAACAGCATTGTCTTCTATTTCTTTAATCTTCCCATAAATACCTCCGGCTGTAACGACCGACTGTCCTACCTCCAGATTTTTGCGGAAGTTTGCTATTTCCTTCTGCTTCTTGTTTTGGGGACGAATCATAAAGAAATACATAATAGCAAAAATTGCTACCATCATAATCAGGAAAGAGTAGTCGCCTCCTCCTTGTGCTGCCATAAATACAGTTAACAAATTCATAATTATCTTTTCTTGGTTAATAAAATATCAGCAGACAAATATATCAATTTTTTGTCAGCTTGTTTTCCTTTTTCAATTGATTAACAATTCCATCCAGTGTGCCATTAATAAATCCGCCACTTTTGGGAGTGCTATACAATTTGGCTATCTCCACATATTCATTCAACGATACATTGACCGGAATGTTGGGGAAAGTCAGTATCTCGGCTAGTGCAACCTGCATAATCACCACATCCATTGCGGCAACCCGTTTCAGGTCCCAATTTTTCGAATGTTCACTAATCAGGTGACGGTAATAATCGGCATTCAAAATGGTACGACGGAAAAGACGGCGCGCATAGTCTTTGTCTTCATCGTCTTTGAATTCGGGCAACAGTTCCTGCTTGTCCCCGTTTTCGGGGGCAAAACGTTTGATGGTCTTGAGCACGAATGTATCGACAATCTCCTTGTCATCGTTCCAATACAAGCTCTGGTCTTCCAGCACTTCATCCAATGCCTGATTGTTGAAAATTACCTTCTTATACAGCTTCCGCCATACTTCACGGTCATCTTCATACGAAGAAACTTCGCTTGCCATGTATTCCTTATATATATCACTTTGCATAATCTGCTCGCACAAACTCTTGATGAACTCGCCCTCGTTCTCCCATGTTTTCTTCTGAGAATTGACAAATTCATTCAGCTGCCTGTTCACTTCCAGTTGCGCGATAAATCGGTTGTCTACAAATTTTGTGTTAGGATTCAAATCTTCCGGCGTGGGAGCAAGCTTGTGCCTGGCAGCATCCAGCCGCCTGCTGGCATACCGCGTCACTTCTACCATCAAAAGCAAAAGATAGTTGTACAGATCATACGCCTTGGACAAACTGAAGAACAACTCCTTTTCTGCAGTATCCAAATTTTTCCCGCCATTCTGATAATAAGCGTAGATTATCTGAACCACCTTCAAACGAATAAGAACTCTGTTAATCATACTAATTATTATAACTATGTCACATTATGAGGTGCAAAAATAATGATTTTCATCCATACGCTCCAAATAAAGTACGCATTTTTACTGTTTTTTTCTGTTTATAGATATTTTAAGACATAATTCCTTGGCTTTTTGCAGAAAATTCAGCAATTTTGGCATCGGAATTTTAGATTTTACAGACAATGGAAGAAGTTAAGAAGAATACGATGACTGAAATAGACAAAGAAATCGTTTTTACGAAAGCTATCAAAGCCGGGAAAAGAATCTATTATTTGGATGTGAAGAAAAGCAGAAGAGGTGAAATGTTTCTCGCCATCACGGAAAGCAAGAAAGTCGTAACAGGTGAAAGGGAAATGTCGCAGGTCAGCTTTGAGAAGCATAAGATATTCCTTTATAAAGAAGATATTGAAAAATTCATGGATGGGCTTCATGAAGTAATCCGGTACATCGAGCGTGAGCAGGGACCGATTGTAGGAGAAAGCCACATCGCTGAAAACACCGACCTCAGAGGCAACGCAATCCTGAATGAGCCGCTAAAGACAGAAGACATCAAAATCGACATCGATTTTTAATAACCAGAGGTACACCCGCTTTTTGGTCAACGGATATATATTCACCAGCCAATGAAAATATCTACCCGGGCAGGTGAAGATATATTCTTGACCCATTGAAGTATATCTTCAATAAAAGACGAAAACATTTCGTTCAAGAAAAATAGTCCATACGCTTGCAATATCAAAGAATATCACTACCTTTGCACCGCTTTTTCAATTTCATCGTTGTGACATTGACGCATCGTGTGATGGTGAATTAAGCAAAGATATCACTTAATTTAGAGTAACACAAAATTTATCAAACATGAAATCAATTGACATTACAGGTTCTTTAAGAACAGAAACAGGCAAGAAGGCTACCCACGCTTTGCGTAAGAACAGTCAAGTTCCATGCGTATTGTACGGCATGAAGAAAGACGAAAACGGTCTGCCCGTTGCCACTCCTTTCACTGTTACGGTAGAAGGTTTGCGCAAACTGGTTTACACTCCGCATATCTATGTAGTAAACTTGAACATCGACGGACAGGTTTACAATGCAATCATGAAAGATATCCAGTTCCACCCCGTAACTGATGCTATCCTGCACGTTGACTTCTATCAAATCAACGAAGAAAATCCGATTGTAATGGAAGTTCCGGTTCAATTGGATGGTCTGGCTGAAGGTGTGAGAGCCGGTGGTAAACTGGTACTGCAAATCCGCAAGTTGAAAGTGAAAGCTTTGTACAACAATATGCCCGAACGTGTGGTTATCAATGTTACCAACTTAGGACTGGGCAAAACCATCAAAGTCGGTGAATTGCACTACGACAATATGGAAATCCTCAATGCCAAAGAAGCTGTGGTATGTGCTGTCAAATTGACCCGTGCCGCACGTGGTGCTCAGGCTGCCGCTGCAAAATAATCCTGTAAACCACTAAAAGTACAAATCCACTTTCAATGAAATATTTGATTGTAGGTCTGGGAAATATCGGTGACGAATATCACGAGACCCGACACAACATAGGATTTATGGTATTGGACGCTTTAGCTAAAGCGTCCAATATTGTTTTCAAGGACGGACGTTACGGAGCTACGGCATCACTATCGCTGAAAGGCAGGCAACTTATTCTGCTGAAACCATCCACTTACATGAACCTGAGTGGAAATGCAGTCCGATACTGGATGCAACAAGAAAAAATTCCATTAGAAAACGTCCTCATCGTAGTAGATGATCTGGCACTCCCATTAGGAAGCTTACGCCTGAAAGGCAAAGGAAGTGATGCCGGCCATAACGGACTGAAACACATAGCCGCCATACTAGGCACACAAAACTATGCAAGACTACGGTTCGGTATCGGCAATAACTTCCCGAAAGGAGGACAGATAGATTATGTATTGGGACATTTCGATGAAGAAGAACGGAAAATTCTTCCCGAACGGATCAGTACAGCGGAAGAAATCATCAAAAGTTTCTGTCTTGCCGGATTGAACATCACCATGAATCAATTTAATAATAAATAAGTATAAAAGGAGGCAGAGCATCCGTTTATACTTACCCCTCTGACTTCTTTAATACTTTAATACTAAAACAGAACAACCTATGCCTGAAGCAAGAATAGACAAATGGATGTGGGCTGCCCGCATATTCAAGACCCGCACCATCGCCGCCGAGGCTTGTAAAAAAGGAAGAATACACATCAACGGGGCACAAGCAAAACCTTCCCGTATGGTCAAGCCGGGAGATGTCATTCAAGTAAAAAAACCGCCCGTTACCTATTCTTTCAAAGTATTGCAGGCGATAGAGAAACGCGTAGGAGCCAAACTGGTTCCCGAAATTATGGAAAATGTCACGACACCTGACCAATATGAATTACTGGAAATGAGTAAGATAAGCGGGTTCGTCAATCGTGCTAAAGGTACAGGAAGACCAACCAAAAAAGACCGTCGTGAATTGGACGACTTCTTTATGCCCGAATATAATGATGACTTCGACTTTGATTTCGATGACGAAGATTCGGACGATGAGGAATAAAAACATAGAGGCATAAAGCACAGAGCACGTAAGACTCTAAACTTTATGCCTCTATTGCCTGTTACAGATTTGCCTTGATGGCTTCAATCAATTCCTGATACTCGGCATCCGACAAGTAAACCTTTCCCGGATTCATCTGGAAAGTTCCTCCATAATCCGGACCATCTACATATTTGGGTGCCAAATGAAAATGCAAATGCGACAACTTGTCGCTGTATGCTCCATAATTGATTTTCTCAGGATGGAATGCCTTTTGCATGGCACGGGTCACACGTACCACGTCTGCCATAAATGCATTACGGTCTTCATCGCTCAACTCATTCAAGTCATTTACATGATCTTTATATGCCACCAGACAACGTCCGCGATAAGTTTGTTCTTTAAACAAGAAAACACGCGAAACACTCAGCGGAGCAATTTCAATCATCAAATTGTGCAACGTCTCATTGTTCTGACAATAGAGACAATCTTTCGGATCACTTTTCATACTTCTTTTTATATTTAATAATTATAAAATAATGGTTTTATCTTTCTGCCGCAAACAATCGTTTCAAATTCGCTTCTTCACCTACCACCCAGACAATATCATTTTCACTTAAAGGTAAATGTACGTCAGGAGCACGAAGCACATTCTCCCCAGACGACTCTACCCCTACTACCAGACAATGATATTTCGACCGCACACCACATTCAATAATATTTTTCCCGACAAAGGGAGAATCTTTATCCACAATAAACTGCTTCAACAACATTTCATGCCTTTCAAACTCCCCGTCATCAGAGGTACGCATCGCCTTCATTGCCATTGAAGAGAAAAACGACAACTGTTCATCGGTACCAATAATCTGTAACGTATCTTCTGGAAAAATACGCGATGCGCCATCAGGGATATTCAACCGTCGGTTGCCTCGTATGATAGATGCCACATGCACACCGTATTTTTTCCCTAAATCCAGTTCTTTCAGCGTGTGTCCGACCCATTCCGAATCAGGAGACACCACAAAATCACTCAAGTGTAAATCCCTGTCAAGCAACTTGCCGGCATACGACGGACGCTTGCCGCCCAAGTATTCCTGCTGCATCTCTTTCGAACGCAAATTCATCACAAACGTACGCTCCAGCACAATAGACTGCTTTTTAAGGAAACGCGAAAAGACCATAGCACATACCAGCAAGATAGCTATCCCCATCATCAATGCCACCGATGTGTGAAACAAGCGTTCGATTACAGACACGATAAATCCTGCAGCTATAATAACCCTGAAGACAACTAAAGAAATCAACAAGGCATGATTGAAACGATTGTCTGCCCATAAAGTACGAAATTCTTCCGAATGGTTTTTCTTCATAATCATCGCACGTAAGAATGGAGCCAGCACTGCTATCGTGACAACAGCTGTCAACACCCGGCCCCATAAGTCGCCCAACATATTCGTAGCAAAAGGCTCTACCAAATGCAGACACACCATAATGACACCAACTGAAAGGACAGAATAAACAACCACAATCCGAAGCACTGCCGTCATCAGTTTCTGCCAATTAGTCTTATGATTCACCGTAGATGCTCCCGCCGAATACCGCTCAAGCAACAGGCTCCAACGCTTAGGCAAGTGGCTGTTAACCAGATTATAAGCAGGAAGAGCAAGCCGAATCATATAAGGAGTAAGGAAAGTAGTAATCACCGATACCGCAACCACAATCGGATAAAGGAAATTACCGGTCACTCCCAAACTGACCCCCAAGGCTGCAATGATAAAGGCAAACTCTCCGATTTGAGTCAGGCTGAAGCCACATTGTATCGCAGTTTTCAACGGTTGTCCCGACAACAAGACACCTGCCGTTCCAAACAGAGTCTGCCCCAACAGTACAGCTGCTACAATGGCTAGAATCGGATATTTGTATTCAACAATCATATGAGGATTAACCATCATGCCTACCGATACAAAAAAAATGGCACCAAACAAATCCTTAACCGGAGCCACCAATCGCCCGATATGCTCCGACTCAATAGTTTCCGAAAGGATTGACCCCATAATAAAGGCACCAAATGCAGGAGAAAAACCTACAGCAGCTGCAAAATAAACCATTCCGAAACATAAAGCAAGCGATACAATAAGCAACGTTTCATCACTCATCAATTTACGCAATCGCTTCAACAGCAATGGAATCAGATAAAGTCCCACCACCAGCCACAACACTAAAAAGAACACCAGTTTGGCAAGACTGTACACCATTTCGACTCCCTCAAAATGTGTACTGACCGCCATTGTAGAAAGCATAACCATCAATACAATGGCAAGAATATCTTCGATAATCAGAATCCCCAATACAACACCGGCAAAATGCTGCTGACGCAAACCCATATCATCAAAAGCCTTATAGACAATCGTAGTAGAAGACATGGCTATCATTCCTCCCAAATAGATACAGTCCATTTGTTTCCATCCAAACATCCATCCCACTGATATACCGACCACTATCATACACAAAATAATGGTACAGGCTGAAATAACTGCCGAACTTCCTACTTTCAACAGTTTTTTCATACTGAATTCAAGCCCCAAAGCAAACAACAGGAAAATCACACCTATCTCTGACCATAAATGTATATTTGCCTCATCGGTTACGGAAGGAGTGAACTGAAAATGCGGGCTGCATAAAAAACCGGCAACTATATAACCTAATACTAAAGGCTGCTTCAGTTTTTTAAATACAAGCGTCATCACTCCGGCACATATCAAAATCAATGCCAAATCACTAATAAGAGGGGCTAATTGAGACATATTGTTCAAGTTGTATGTATATTTCCATACAAATGTAACAAAAAATCCGATAGATACGAATACATACAGAACAGATTCAAGAAAAATCAGTGCACGGACACGCAAAAGCTATTTTTTGACTACCTTTGCAGAACAATCAAATAAATTTATATATGATAGTTTGCATAGCCGAAAAACCAAGTGTAGCACGCGACATCGCCGATGTACTTGGAGCCAGAGAACGCAAAGATGGATACATCGAAGGAAACGGATACCAAGTGACTTGGACATTCGGTCACCTTTGTACACTGAAAGAACCGCACGAATATACACCTTCATGGAAATCATGGTCGCTCTCCAGCCTGCCTATGATACCACCACGGTTCGGCATCAAACTAATTGAAGACCCAGGCATACACAAACAATTTAAAATCATTGAACACCTGATGCAGGCTGCCGATGAAATTATCAACTGTGGTGATGCCGGACAAGAGGGGGAACTCATACAGCGCTGGGTGATGCAAAAAGCCGGTGCACACTGTCCGGTGAAACGCTTGTGGATTTCTTCACTCACTGAAGAAGCCATTCGTGAAGGTTTTTCCAAACTGAAAGACCAAATTGAATTCCAGCCGCTTTACGAAGCAGGACTGAGCCGTGCCATCGGTGACTGGCTGCTGGGAATGAATGCCACCCGACTGTATACACTGAAATATGGACAAAACCGCCAAGTGCTCTCCATCGGGAGAGTACAGACTCCTACCCTTGCCCTTATAGTCAACCGGCAACAAGAGATAGAACACTTCGTACCGAAACAATACTGGGAACTGAAGACTGTATACCGAGATACCACTTTCAGTGCCATCGTGCGCAAAAGTGACGAAGAGCTTGCGGAAGAAGCATCCCAAACTTCACAAGCATCTAAAAAAAACATCAATAAAGAAGAAACAAATCGCGGCATTCCACCCATTACCGATGAAACAACAGGAAAACTGCTACTTGAACGTATCAGCAATGTACCTTTTACAATTACTGACACGGCTCTTAAAAAAGGAACAGAAGCACCTCCTCGTCTGTTCGACTTGACCTCACTACAGGTAGAATGCAACAAGAAGTTTTCTTATTCTGCCGATATGACCCTACAGCTCATCCAATCGCTTTATGAAAAGAAAGTGGCAACCTATCCCCGTGTAGATACCACTTTCTTAAGTGATGATATTTACCCCAAATGTCCCAAGATACTAGAAGGATTAAAAGATTATACCTCTTTCACGGCTCCTCTATCCGGAAAGGCCCTGATTAAATCGAAAAAAGTATTCGACAATTCGAAAGTGACTGACCACCATGCCATCATTCCTACAGGCGTACAACCTAAAGGATTGACTGATATGGAAAAACAAGTGTTCGACCTGATAGCAAGACGCTTTATTGCCATATTTTATCCGGATTGCAAATTTTCCACCACCACAGTCACAGGAGAAGCTGATGGCATTGAATTCAAGGTTAGCGGCAAGCAGATCATCGACCCAGGCTGGAGAATCATCTTTGCCAAAGAACCGAAAGACGATACGAAAGAAGGGGAAGAAGAAAGCGTATTGCCTGCTTTCACCAAAGGAGAAAGCGGACCACATACACCTATGCTGAATGAAAAATGGACACAACCGCCCAAACCCTATACCGAAGCCACCTTGCTGCGGGCTATGGAAACAGCAGGCAAGTTAGTGGATAACGAAGAGTTGCGCGACGCCCTGAAAGAGAACGGAATAGGACGTCCTTCCACCCGCGCAGCCATCATCGAAACATTATTCAAACGGCATTACATCCGCAAGGAACGCAAAAGCCTGACAGCTACTCCCACAGGTGTAGAATTAATTGGACTAATACACGAAGAATTACTGAAATCTGCCGAACTGACCGGCATTTGGGAAAAGAAACTGCGTGAAATAGAACGGCGCAGCTATGATGCCAAACAGTTCTTGAACGAATTAAAACAAATGGTTAGTGAAATAGTCAACAGCGTGTTAAGTGACAATACAAACCGACGCATCACCATAACAGCAGAAGAACCTATACACAAAACCGTTACCAAAGACATGCCCAAAAAGAAGAAAACAACTTCCACCAAACGAAGCAAGAAAGTTGTTTCTTCTCCCAATACCGCCACCGATACACTACCGCAAGAAGATGCTATCGTAGGAACAAAATGCCCCTTATGTGGAAAAGGTACAATACTGAAAGGGAAAACCGCATACGGCTGTTCGGAATGGAAAAACGGATGTACGTTCCGCAAACCTTTCTGAAAGTTTTTCTTACCACAGACTCGTATCGTTAAATTTATAACTAACCCGTTGAAAACAAACGAGTTCATTGGTAAGGTTTAGCATAACGCAACAGGTCAAGTAGCTGGATTTCAACAACTTTAATGAAAAAGTTGATTTTCAGTTACTCCGTTTTTATTCTATCAAGCTTTCATTATCATCCGAATGCCTTGCTTTATTTCGCAACACACATTCACGGCTTGTGTTAGCATAGCAATATACACAAAAATGAAGGCACGTATCATACATCCCAATGTCTTTGCTCACCATGCATCCGCATATTTTACGCTGCCCCTTGTCTTTCAGATTTTTCCGTTCAATAGGAATAGGAGGAATCTCTCCGAATAAATCCGGTTCGGGCAACTTGCCGGTATGCAGATAGTAAACCAACTCCTTATCTTCGCCGAACACACGTTCCATCAATTCTCCGTCTATGCAACGGTTATGCTCAATGCCATAATCTTCCAAGTCTATCTCTTCGGCACACGTGGCAAGCGTCAGGTTCCAGCCTTCGGCTTTCCATACATCGCGCAATTTTGCCAGACCTTCCACTATTTCCAACCGTTGCGCCTCATTCAGTTCTGCGGTTTCTACATTCTCTTTCGTAAAGCAATGCGTTTCCTTTATCAGATTGTTTTGCACTTTCCGATAGGCTTTTACATCCACAAAGCTGAATACCAGCTTGTCCGTGTACCCTTTCAACCGATTGCCTATCTTCCATATCCGGTTCAGCAATATACGTGGGGTTATGTCAGGCGTGATAACCAACGGGTCAAACCGCCATATCACTCGCTCATGTCCAATCTGCTCCGACAATTTGCAGAACGTTTCAATCCGTTTCTCCACACTGGGCACATTCGGTTCGAAACCTTCGCGTACATAGTCGTTCAACGTCACCTGAAAATAGTAATGAATCCCTCGTTCATCCAACTGATATAAATAAGGTAAGATAGGTTCCGGATTCTTCGTCCAGAACACCACTACTTTACAATGCCTGAAAGAGACATACATCGGCTTCCGGTTGAACGGATTATACCATACACAATACCCTTTAGCCAAGCGGTTAAAGAACCATTTGGCATAAAAGGCAGGTATATCCGTAGAGCGGCTGGCGGAAATGATTACCGGAGCGGTTGCTTCTATTTGTTTGCCAGAATCGGTGGTTATCTTATCTTTTCCCATATCGACCGAATTTTCTACAAAGTTGTAAAAATCGGATTGAAATTCAAACTTCATCAGTGAAATTATAAATTTTCAAATACCGTTCAATTATCTGCCAAAGCACATCTTTCCGCATTAATCCTTCTATGTATCGAGGTGGAATGGCATCATATCCATACTTGGCTCCCAATAAACTGCCTGCGACCGCTCCGTTTGTATCGGCATCGCCTCCTTCATTCACTATCGCCTGTAGTCCTTCTTCGAAACTTGTTGCGTGATATACGCACCATACCCCAGCCGCCATAGCCTTTAACGTATACCCCATGCTTGCTTCATCATCCAAATCCAAGTTCTTCAATGTATTAGTCTGTGCCAACTTCAGGTAAGGCTCTATCCGCTCGTCATACCGCCTGCTTGTTTCTATCAGTTTTTCTAATGGCAAAAGTCTTTCCATGGCTTCTTACTCACTAAAACATTATCCCGCAATGAAAACGAACAATTGCCTCCGATTCTTTTATCTGAAAATCGGTAATCGTATAAGAATGTAGATTGTACTTTACTAAGCATTCCACTTGCCTTAGTCCATACCAATAATCGAACCAATAATGGCTGATGTAGGCTTTATCATCATCCAAGAAGACTACGGGAGACATGCTTTCCGACCAATTCGCCTTTGCCTCAGATTTAAAGTGATTTAGCTTATTATAGTTTGCTTCAAACAGTTGTGTCAGACGGTCTATGTCTTCAATCTGATTAATGAAGACCCGATATTGATACAAACCATGCCACCACATGCCTATCTTATGCTTGGTTTGTTTCAACAGATAAGCCTGCCAAATGGCTTCTTCGGTAAAAGGTAATGTGATGTGTTTGAAAGGACTTTCAAACTCTGGGAGAGGTTTCGCTTCCGGATATTTTTTATCCCTGTTATACCACATGGCAAAATCTACATCGCATGGCTTTTCTACAGATTTAAGCCGGGCGTAAAGCCGCAAATGCTGTCCGATATCCCTAAAATAAGGAGAGTCGGGCTGAGGATTGTAATTATCCAATACATACATTTCATCCAAATTCAAGTCGGGCAATTCTGTTAGCAAGGCATTCAGATTGGGGGAATTTTTCAAAGAGATTTTCGAAAGCGAGCCGCAAAATCTGTTGCATGCGTCTATCAAGCGAGGATTGTGTTTCCCCAATCCTTTATACTTGGCAAAGTTGTCATTGTTATCATCTTTGGCAGAACGGTCTGGCTTTTCTTCTTTTGCTCTTTTGAAAAACTTAGCAAACATATTCCAAAAAGATTTCATTCTTTTGAGTGTTGGCATGATTTGCCTATTCTTTTTCTTTTCAGCCTTTATAAATTTCAAAAGGGATGGGCAAGCGGTCTTTACATAATGTTCATTCAATTTCCAACTGGCTACAAGTATGGGCAGTTTGGCGGAAGACAAATCAATATAGGTTTCTTCTGCCACATAATTTGTGCTTATAGGCAACCAATATTCAGAATATACTGGATTACCTGCATTCCAAACTTTCACGTCATGCTTATATTCTTGATATTGCTGTAATAGCTTAGTATAAGGAATCAAGCTTTTAGAAAAACTCGGAAAGCAATAATCCTTGCCTCTTTTAGCATGGACGACCAAAAGGGAATAACTTGAATCATGTAAGCGCAGCCAAACTTCCTGATGTTCATTCAAGAACTTGACGCAATCTGACGCTTGTTGAATCCTTGAGTCTAATGTTTCTTTGTCCTCAAATCCGCAACTACGCGCCTATATGATACAGA